>Ga0214543_1004342_pt1 | contig 26961 bp, 13 predicted proteins | sample CNSS2metaG_FD_160094 | JGI IMG/M metagenome (GOLD analysis project Ga0214543, IMG submission 160094) | Root nodule microbial communities from cowpea collected in UCLA plant growth center, Los Angeles, California, USA - CNSS2 | ecosystem: Host-associated > Plants > Roots > Nodule | place: USA... | reverse complement strand
CATTATGCATGCAATAAAAGCAGTGTAATGAACCTTTGAATGGGAGGAATATTTTTACATTGGAATTCTCTTTTCTCTCTGGAGGCCTGGTACCTCGAATACCAGATTTCTTTCCCTTTTGCTATCAGGGACCATCACCGTAACCTTTGTGAACCTCTTCACATATGCCTTTAAGCTTTCCTATTGCTTTTGACGTACATCTAATATGTCGCTCAATTTCATTGTTTCAGTTTTGTTTGCCGAATACTAAGTTGTGAACAAGTTGAAAAAATCCTCAAAGTTGCTTATGGAATTCACCAGCAGGCGGCTAAACCAATCCAACATGATACCAGCTAACATTCCGGTGAATATCTTGCACCGCACTCCGTCAGTACCTCCGTTTATCAACATTTTGGCTTAAAATGTCTTAACAGGGGTCACTAGATCTTGTGTCTTTGAGAACATGTCTATTATAGGAATCATGTAATGCACCAAAATGGTGGCATCCATCACTTCATTAGAAATGGATGGAAATTTGGGCTATCTACGGCGGAAGGTTCCTCCTGGACGGACATCTTAGCATAGTTCTCATAACGGTCTTTGCCTTTTGCTCTATGGCTTTCGCTTGCCGTCGTAGCTCTTTCATCTCATGTATCATCTGTATCACCTGGATTAACTAACTATTATCTCCCATTGTACCTCAACATGCCCCACTTGGTTTAATTGCAAACTCTTCTTGACAACGTAGGGAACCGTTCTACAGGGCCCTATGGTGGGTGCCAAAATGTTCTGGCCTAAACCTTTGAGTAAATATAGGCCAAGAACATTTATAATTTCTCCAGCCTTGTTAATTTGTCCAATAAGCCTTTTTAGTGTTTGACGTCCTTAAATACTTGCTCCTTTTTCCCACGTTTTCCCACTCCATCATGTGGGTACGTCGTCCCTCTGAGTGGAAATCACTTCGCTTAATGCGACGTATCCCTAGGAGGCACGAGCATCGTGGAAGTTATTTCATGGACACAATGTATGGCATGGAATTCTACCCTTACATTGTCCATTATTCGATGTTAAGATAGATGGTCCTAGAAATTCTACCCTTACATCGTCCACTATCCGAAATTAAGCTAAATGGGCCCTTTCTGTGGTAAAGCTAGGGCTTGACATTTGCTCTGACTTTTGCTTCTACACTCTTGATGGGGCTATTTTTACTTTGCCCTACGGGAGATTTGGAGTTCCGCCTTTAGAAGACATATAGATCACAAGCCCCCAAGGCCTAAGCTTGTACTTGTGCCAAGCATAAGGTTTGTTGATAAGGCAAGGTCACCATATAGCCTAGGTCAAACACAAGCTTCTGATAGATGAACAAAATGATTTTCCGAAGACCTACAAATCACTAACCCATAAGCCTAAACTTGTATTTGTATCAAGCATACGATAAGGTTACCATACAATCTAGGTTAAACACAAGTCTCTGATATATTGATAGAACGATCTACAAATAGTACTCATACCTTTCCAAACACTTTGTCATGGAATAAGAGGAGTTTTAGGGTTAATACACTTACCTTTTCAAACAAGACCCTTGTTTTTTAAGGTTATCCTAATATCCAAGTATTTTTAGAAAACTAACAAGCGTCTGATAACTCTATTTGAGAAAAAAGGAAATATGTTACTACATTTTTCTCCATTAATATTTGAGAATATGTTAAGAGAGGTATTTTTAATATTCTCTTATAATAGTCTGACCATTTCTCTTGTCAATCTTCCTCTATAATCTTATTGGATCACTAATGCAATAACAATCAATCATATGAAGAGGAGAATTGTTAGTGTATTATTGTGTACGAGAAGAAAAAAATTATCGACATATTTAATCTTAAACTCAAACTTGGATATGGTAAAACATGTCAAACAATATAAATTTCAAACATAAAGATATTAACAACACGATACTTAATACTCCTAATTCACCTAATAATAGTATATTTTTGTTTATTACTTTGATGAAGTTAGAACATGAATACATTAATAAGAACCTTTCTTATATAATAATGAAGTTAGTAATTAAGTATATATTATTTTTTTAAAATTTCTATTACTTGTATTTTGTACATGAAATCACATAAAGTGCTATTAACAGGGAAATAAATAAATTTAACATATAAAAAGAAAAAAAAATGATTTCTAATACTAACCCAATGTAAAAATACAAAACATCAGAAAAAGGTAAATACATAACATAACAATATATAATAGAACTATTAAATTATCATTTAAGTAATATATCTAATATTATTTAGTTCTTGTTCTGGTGGTGCTGTTAAAGTTATTATATACGTTGTTCTGTATGTTAAATGTTATTGAGCCTGAATCTAAGAGGGTCCAACCTGTTCAAAGTTGTGGTCGCATTTGAAGATTTTGAGGTCTGTTTGCAAATTTTTGCCATGAGTCATGATTAAGATGAGAATGTTTGATGTTACGGTAACTTTCTTTTCCTAAGTGCGCAAGTGCATGCCAAACACGTGTTTATTCTACATAGATAAAAGTGACGAATGTCGCTTTTAATACTTCGTCCATTTGATCAGACTCTGCTCTTAAGGTGTTGGTTTAGAAATTAATTTTAAAAATAAAATAAATTAAATTAATTAAATTTTAAAATTCAAAATACAAATTTTAAATGGATACATATTTGGGTTGTCCATGAATTATGTATAATGTCATTAAATATAAAGCTGAATTGAATTGAGGGTTCTTCTTTAATTGTGGGTCTTTCAATCTTTTATACGTTAGTATCAAGATTTTGCAGTATTAAATATAAGAAAAGCAAAACTAAATCATATTTTTTTGTTAAAGAAGATATTCTAGGGACGAGTAAAGCTTTTATATCAACAAATATTAATAGATTCTAAATTGAAACATTTTTTTGAATTTATTTTTTTCATACCTGTTTAGATCCTACTGTGAAAGTGAATGTAAATGAATACTAAGAGAAAAAAAGGAAAGATGTGGTTAGAAGAAAGATAAGTAGAAAATTTGCTTTTAATTTAACTAACTAAATAAAATAAAACGAATTGGTTAAGTAATATACTAAATGAGAACAATAACCTTAATTAATATTTAAAATAAAAAAATTAAATTTGAAATATGATTTAATATGAAGTAATAATTTGATAGAATTGGAAATATTAATTAAAAATTAATTATTGCAAATATTATTAAGAAGTGAAAAAGGTTAAAAAAATAGATTTTAATGTGATATTTCAAAAAATTCAAAACATTATTATTGTTATTTTTTTTCTATTATATTAAACACATTTTTTTTTTATAAAAATATAGTAAACTATTAAACTTTTATGTATTTTTTATTTGTTGAAATTGGTAAATAAAACTTTCACTATTATTATTATTATTATTATTATTATTATTATTATATTGAATAAAACTAGTAAACAATTAAGTAAAGTGGGATAAATATTTTAAATAAATAATATAAAAATTCTCTTTCAACTTCTTATAAAGACATTTTTAGTAATATTTATTATTTTATTTCATTTTACTTTAGTAAGGCATACATAAACATTTAAATAAATTCAAATAATAATAATAATGTTATTTTTAGTCAGGGTTAAGTATGATTTTATTCTTTTGAACTTTGACACAAAATTATAATTTGTACTTCTGAGATTTTGATACATTTTGGTTCCTAAACTTTAAAATAAATTGATATAGTCTTTTTAACCTAATTATGTTAATTTTTTTGACGTGTTAAATGCATTTTTCAACAAACTTTGAAGCGATAACATTTCAAGCGATGTAAACAACTCAAATGCTAGCATGAAACATGTTTGACGAATAAAAAATATTAACATAATTGAGTTAAAATAACTATATTCATTCAATTTTAAAGTCTGAGGACCGAGATGTATCAAAGTTTCGGACATGGATAAATCTCAATTTCGCATCAAAGTTCAAAGTCTAAAAACATATTTAACCCTTTTAGTTACTATAAATAAATGTGTTTTGATTTTAATAAAGACATTCTTCTTAAACAAGTCATGGTGAACCACTTTGATGTTATTTTTTTTTTCCATTTCAGTGCTCTTTCCTTAAAACAAACTACTTATTAGTATATTCTTAAATATCTTCACCTATTTTAGCTTATAAATAAACTTAATATTTTCTTGACTTGAGTTGGACTTTCTTAACCTTTAACCCAGGTCGGATTGTTTCGACCTTCAATCCAAGTCGGACTGTCTCGACTTTCGATCCAGACTGACTCATCCTAATCTTTGGGACAGGACGACTCGTTTCGACCTTTGACCCTAGACAACTCCTCTCAATCTTCGGCTTGGGATGAGTCATCTCAACCTTTGTCCCGAAACGACCCGTCCATCTTGACCTTTGGTGGGTCAGTCTATTTCGACCTTCGACACGAGAAATCCCTTCTCAATCTTCATCTCGGGATGGTCTGTCTTAACTTTCGGTCTTTAACGGTCTGTCTCGACCTTCGAACAAAGTTGACCCTTTTCAACCTTTTGTCTGAGATGACCAGTTACAAATTTTGACCCGAAAAGGTTCGTCTCAACCTTTGGCTCAAGATGGCCTGTCGACATTACTTTTCGACTTTTGGCACGAGACGACCCGTCTTGACTTTTGGTCCAGAACGGCTTGTCTGTCTCGACCTTTAGCCTAGACCACCCCTTTTGACTTGTGACCTAAGATAGTTTGTCTCAAATTTTGCCCTAAAATGTCCATCTCGACCTCCGTGTGGATCGTCCTGCCTCGAATTTTGGTAAAAAACGACTCGACTTGACTTTTGACCTTGGTTGAAAATGTTACTTTTAAGAATTAATTAGTGTGGGACCAAATCCACGTTGATCTTGACCTTAACCCACTACTAATACGAACTTTAAGCCTTTTTATCTCTTTATAACCTATTAGAAGAAGCTTATTTAAAAATGAGTTGGAACTGACTATAAACCATAAGTCAAATTAACAACTATAATATTTAATCCAATGTAAAAATACACACGTCAATCACCAAAGGATAAATACATATAGAGCTGTAAAAATGGGTAATCCGGCCCGACTCGGCTCGACCCACTACGGATTGATCACTTAGCGAGCCAACCCGACCTGACTCACTTATTAGCGAGCCAACAAAATTCCAACCCGACTCGGCCCACCGCAAATTGGTAGGTTAAACGGGTTGGCTCACAAGCTCACTTAATTAAAAAAATATAATTTATTTATTTATTTTTTGAGTCAAAACTAGATTACAATTCTAATTAAAATCTAAATAAACTTTAATACAATCCAAATACAAACCAAAATCACAAAAATACAAATTATCTATGTGTTGGCTAAAAAAAAAATCTAACATGACCCAAATACAAAGCCCAACTTAGCAAAAAATAATTGTGTGACCCTTTATTTGCGGGTTGGTAAGTCAACCCGGTTCACTACAGGTTCAGTCCAGATGAACTAGGTTCTAGGTGAGTTGGGTCAAAAATCAATCCGTATTGAAATTTTTAATAAAATTTCAACCCAATCCGGCCCAACCCGTGATGAGCCGGGTTAGCTCGCGAATTCCAACTTTGACAGCTCTAAATACATAAAATAACAATAACATAACAATAATATAAATATCAAATTATCTTTTAAGTAATATATGTAATGAATAATGATATTTTAATTATCTATTTTCATATAACTCATAATTCTTATCATTTTTTAATTATCTATTTTTAATTTTTTTAATAATATAATATAATAATTTAAGAATAATTAAAATAGTAGGTTAAACGCGAGTAAATAAAATAGTCAAAATATGATTATATATAACTAATATTATTTAATCATTGTTGCTGTTAAAAATATAATGTAAACTGTTTTCTACATTAAATGTTCAAAGTTGTGGTCGTATTTGAAGATTTTGAGGTCAGTTTGCAAATTTTTACCATGACTCATGTTTATGATTAAGATGAGAATGTTTGATGTTACGGTAACTTTTCTCTTTATAAGTGCACAAGTGCATGCCGAACACGTGTTCGTTTACATAGATAAAAGTGATGAATGTCGCTTTTAATATTTCGCCCATTTGATCAGACTCTGCTCTTGACGTGTTCGGACAGAAATTAATTTTAAAAATAAAATACATTCAAAATATAAATTTTAAATCAATACATATTTGGATTATCCATAATGTCGTTATATATAAGGCTGTATTAAAGTTTGGGTTCTTCTTTAATCTTTTTATCACATCTTTTCTTTTCAAGTTTAGTAGCATTTCTCATGAAATCTTTAACTTCAATCCTATTTTTAACTTCATGCATAATAAGTTGAAACTGTGTAAAAAGTCATATTAAAAACAACAAGAAAAGAAAGTTGGTTAATTCAATTTTTCATAAATGATCAATAAAGTTCTGAGACAGGTAATCTATCTTTTTAGTAACAATTTATAATTAATAAGTATAAAATTTGTTCATGCATTTATGTTCATATTGTATTTTATACCATTAGTATCAAGATTTTGCAGTATTTAATATTTAAGAAAAGCAAAACTAACTAACATTTTCTTGAGTAAAGTTTCTATATCAACCAATATGATGAAAGTTAAAAAGTTTCTTGTTTAACTTTCAATCTAGATTAACAAAATTGGCTATCAAAGTTAGGAAATCCTCAATATTAATAGATTCTTAATTTTAGCATTGTTTCGAAAAGGAGAAAAAAAAAAGGGAAAAAAATGTGGTTAAAAAGAAGGATAGGTTAATTTTGAAGATTTGATATTGATTAACTAACTAAATAAAATAAAACAAAAGAATGAGGTGATATACTGAATGAGCAAATAACCTTAATTAATATTTAAAATAAATATATTAAATTTGAAATTTGATTTAATATGAAGTAAGTATTTGATAGAATTTGAAATAATAATTAAAAATTAGTTATTGTAAAAAAATTATTGCAAATGTTGTTAAGAAGAGAAAAAGGTTGGTAAAATAGTTTTTAATGTTGATATCTCAAAAAAAGTAAAATTACTATTATTGTTATTTTTTTCTATTATATTAAACACATTTTTTATTAAAATATAGTGAAACTATTAAAATTTTATGTAATTTTTATTTTTTGAAATTGGTAAGAAATAAAACTTTTACTGTTATTATTATTATATCACATTGAATAAAACTAGTAAACAATTAAGTAAAGTGAGATAAATATTTTAAAAAAATAATATAAGATTTACCTTCAATTTGATAAAAGAAGTCATTTTTAATAATAATAATAATAATTTTATTACATTCTATTTTTAATATTATCATGGTAACACATAGATAAACATTTAATTAAATTCAAATAATAATAATAATAAACTATTGTTGAGGAGAGCTCAACAATGTTATTTTCAGTTGCTATAACTAAATGTGTTTTGATTTAGTAAAGACATTCTTCTTAAACCTGTTACTGTGGACCACAACTTTACTGTTTTTTCAATTTCATTTCAGTGTACTTTCCTTAAAACAAACTACTTGTTAGTATATTCTTTTCCTAATTATATTTTTCATTAATTATTTTTTACTAAAATATCTTCAACTATTTTAGCTTATAAATGAACTTAAACATATTTTTACTCACTCCAAATTTAGTTCTTTGACAACCAAATTTAGTTGATTTTCATTCCTTAAATGGTTGAAAATTTGTCTTTGATGTCAATTATTATTGGTATTGGTTAACTAGTTATAAAGGTCTAGTGTTTAGTCATAAGGGTCTAGAGTTTATCCTAAATCACCCACTAGTATATATTTTTCCCATTTTTTTAACTCTTAAAATAAATTTTATTTATTTATAATTTTAGTTTCATATTGTGGAAAATTTAAATTAAAGAAAAATATTTTATGAAAAATAAAATTTTCTTCATTCTTTAAAAATTAAAATAACATTTTTAAAATTTTAGATAGCTAAAATATATAAAAAAGAATTGGTTTATATATCAGACAAGATTTTTTTTGTTAAAATAAATTAAACAAAAACTGTCTAGTTCAAAATAAGCAAATTATATAAGTAATAAAACCAACAAACAAAGTCATTAATTAATTATATTTAATGAGATGATTAATCAAGAGTAAGTGAAAAAAAAAAAAAAAATGGGACCCACAACAGGTGCAGAGGAAAATCCAAAACAGGGCAAAAAGGAAACAGAAACAGTCTCTAAATGCACAGAGAACAACACGGAGCCATGCAAAGTTGCCGTTTCCAGCGAGGCCAACCTCTCTGCTGAGTCGTTTGAGGTAAAACGCTTTTCAGTGTCTTCACGAAGCCACCTTTTCTTCTTCTCTTCTCCTCTCTTCGACCAACCCAACAGGGTCTTTCTTTTCGACCTCAAACTCCGTCTCTTATAATCTCTGCTCGAGAGTTCGAGTTGGGCATGTTCGATGGGTCGTGGGAAGATCGAGATCAAAAGAATCGACAATGCCAGCAGCAGGCAAGTCACCTTCTCCAAGCGCCGAACAGGCTTGTTCAAGAAGGCTCAAGAACTCTCCATTCTCTGTGACTCCGAGGTTGCCGTCATAGTGTTTTCGAACACTGGCAAGCTCTTCGAGTTTTCCAGTTCAGGGTGCGTCTTCTTCTCTTCAACACCCCCTTGCATGTCCTCTTACTTTTCACTATACCCTCTTACTTTTTCTCTTCTATCTCCTTGCATCTACTCTAAAGAATTAATCTTTTGTATCGAGGAACTACTCCTGGTCGTAAAAATCGTGGCTTTCAAAAATTGCTGCGGATGTGATCATGATGATGTTGTTGTTGCAGGGACAGTGACCTCTGTTAACACTAGTGGTGTTGTTCGTAAATCGATTTCAGTTTTTTCATTGAAAAGAAAATTAATCTGCTTTTTTTCCTTGATGGTGTGTAACGTATGAAGATTACTCTGATTCCATTGGTTTTAAAGTTGGTGTGTTTGCAGATGATTTTTATTTCAGTGGTTTTGAACTCGGTGTGATAAGTAAATTTTCAATATGGTGTATAATGTATGATTTTGATTCCATTGGTTTTAAGTTTAGTGTGTTTGCTAAATTTTAGCTGTGGTTGTGTGATGTACGAAGAGATTTTGATTCTGTTGGGTTTTAATTTGGTGTGATTGGTAAATTTTAAGTGTGGTTGTGTAATGTGTGAAAATGATTTTGATTCTGTTGGCTTTGAATTTGATGTGATTGCTAAATCTTACATAAATCTAGCAGTTTTGAGGACTAAAATTTAGAGCCTTTAGACTTCTGTGTTTGAACCATTTTTTGTGAGTGTATGATTTATTTGATATCTTGTGAAGGTAAACTATGATGGTTTTGAAGATGGTTTTGAAGTGAATTTTTCGTAGAATGTTGAAAATTTCTTGGTTTGTGTGATTCAATTGCTGCTAAAAATGTCTGTTGTTTGAACTTCATTGGTGTTTGAACTTCTATCCACTGCTCAGCACTGCTCTTGTGAAATAAAATAATTTAGGGTCAGGGAACAGTTCGGGGCAGCCCCATTATCTATCTGACTGTTCTTGCTTTCATTTTATGATTTTGTTTTATAAAAGTAACAAGCTAAAGTTTTCAAAATTGCTATCTGTGTGCTCAATTTTAGCATGTTTGTGGAAGCTAATTCAATAAAAAATGCTAAAATTTACTGTTTATACTAGCTTCCAAAATTCAATTCTAGAATTACTTTTCTGTCATGCTAGACATCTTTCTATGAAAGGATTGATTCCTTATTGAAAAATATTATGAAATAGAGATAGAAGGAATAATTTTATTTTGAATATTTATGTTGTTGAGAAGTTGATACGAAAGACAGAGCATAAAAGATTTATAAAGTAAAGTAAATGATTTGTTTCGGTGTATCAGTTATCTGTCTTATATTATTGTCTGTATAATACAACTGTCATTAATGTTTTCCCATGGTGAAATTGCACTGTTAAAACTGTCATGTTTGTGAGATGTTGGAGCTGAAGCTGAATGAATCAAATCATAAGTGAGAATTTTAAATATATAGGAAGTAAGAATTAAACATGGCATGCCATAAAAGGTACATTGACCTAAGATCCTATTTAGAAAAGAGAAGAGGCAGTTATGTCCTGTTTTAAATTATGTTGTCTTTTTGTTTTGGTTGTGCCTTAAATATTTTTCTTTGCAAAAGTTTTGAAGTATGAGACATAAACTTTTGATGGAAGGTGTCTGTGAGAGCTTTTCACTGGATTCATAGACCCTTAATAAAGGGGTAAGGATACAGAAATAGCAAATCACTACTTGTAACTTTTGCTGCTCCCATACATTTATCTCTGGTGTTCTTATTGGATTTTAGTCTGATTTTGGTGGATTTTGGCATCTTCGTCATCACTCTAAGCAACTTACAAACCTTGCTCAATCTGCATTCACTATTACGATGAGTTTGTGTAGCTATATTATTGTTTTGTTTCATCAATAAATTTCTTTATCTTCTTCTCAGCTGGATGTTTGAAGAACATTTTTTTTTTCCCTCACATTCTATTAAACTAAACAGTAAGCTCATTGAAAGCTCTCACAGACTCCTTACATATTATGTTTTATACTTCAACTTCTCAGCTGGATATTTGAATCAAATTCTATTAAACTCAATAGTAAGCTTTAAACACTTGTTTATTAGTGTTATTGGTTGAAATTAGTTGAAATGATCACATATATTTTGATGTCAAAGTTACTGCACATATTTGAACGAACTACATAGTCAGGAAGAAGAAAAAATTGAAATAAATCAATAGAAATTCTTTCATGTAATTTCTATAAATTTTTTTATGTAACTTTTCTTTATGTAAAAGTCTATGAAAAAGTTAAGTTTGGAAAACCAAAAAGTGATAGATTTCATAAGGATCCCTTCCATAATCCAAAAACACAGTACAAGAATTATAGTAAACTAAATAGACTACATAGACCTAGCAGAATATCTGTCATACAAATGCTTAGCTGCAGAGGGAAAATACACATAACTACTCTAAGAAATTATCACATGGGAGGGAATATTTATTTTGATACTTACAAATCCTAAATCTTTCTTGCAGAATGATGCGAACAATTTCAAGATACAACAAATGTCTTGGTTCTACGGATGCTGCTGCTGTAGCAGAAATTAAAGCACAGGTACTCTCTTGTACTTCTGTATCCTACTGACCTTATGAACGTTTCACCATCTTACAGACTATTCTTGTTGTCCAAACAAAACTCTTAATCTAAATCATTAAAAGGACTTGAACCTGAAATGACTTTAAAGAACAGGTTTTTGATGTAACACAATTAGGTTGTTTAATTAATGCTACAAAGTGGTAAACAAATTTCATTGCTGTTGTTGTTGAATAGTGCATTCTCTCTTCTTTCTTTTTCTTTTTTGGCTTTTTATTATCATAAATCAGCAATATATTGGTTATAGTACGCAAGAACATTCAATTGCAAACTGGAAAATAATAATTTATTTTGCATAAAATAAACTTCTCTACTCTTGTTTTCCTGCTGATAAATCCCAAGTAACTATATATAGGTCAACACTAAGAAAAGAAAGGAAGAAGTGGAGAATGGGTGAGAAGGAGAATGTGATTATGGAGTGTAGGGATAAATGTGAGGGCAGCAGGGAGTAAAGGCAGGCTTTTGCCAAAGGGAAAGAAAAGAAAAGTTTTTCGTATCTGATTTGTTTTCTTTCATTATCAGATTTTATCCCTTCTTCTAATTTACCCTTGTAATCAGAGCACTATTCTGAGTATTTCTACATATCTGCAGTAAATTTTATCACCTGCTAACTCATTTAGGGTTCCTGTTACAATTTTTTTGTTGATTTAAACAGCACATCATTTCCTTATTTAAGATTTAGACAGAATGTAAATCACTCTAGTTCTTAAGAAAGTCAGTTCTTATGTTTGTTTCTGCACTACTTAAATATTAAGGCATAGCTTTAAATGATTTTCTTTTTTTAGATTCAAATAATAGACCCCTTGTATTCAATTAGTATAATCTAAATTTAAATATAAAATATTAATATACAATCTTGATTTGGAGCTTTATTAGCATGCTTCAAACATGTGACCAGTCTCACAAAGATTTCATTTGATTTCTGTCTGGATAAACTTGAATCCAAGACCAAATTGTGGCATGGTTTGTACTTCGTCTTTTGACTAAAAGATTTGAGAGATGCAAAGTACTAAAAGGAATAGACAGTTCTAGTTCGAGAAATTGAATGACCTTATTCTTTGACATTTTTAGATAATCTATTGACATTCTTGTGTTGTTTTGTAATGTCAGTATTGATCAATGACAATTACTCTCCAGAAATAATCATTTATGCTGCATTATATTCCTCAGTAGACATTTCTGACAACTTTTTCGAAGATTTTCTGTATGCTGTAAACAAGCTAATGACAAAATGTAAATGTAAAGTACTGATCTGGCATGCAATTTCGTAGAAACTACCCCAAGTGGAACTCTACAATTAGTGATTAGATGTAATGTAAGAACCATGGAGTCGGGTACTGTATGATCAAACATTTTATCCACCCCATTTTCCCTTAAGCTTGAATGTTACCTTTCTATTAGCCCTCAATACACTCCTCCATTTTATCCATCAATGGCTTGAATCCTATCGCTTGGTCTTCTCATTCTTTTGCATGAGATGTACTTGATGTGGTGTTCTCTCCAATTTTCACTATAATTACATAAAACAAGTGCAACTCTTTTATGTCTAGACATTCGGTTGTGATTATAGATAATCTATCAGGTAGTTTGGTTGTCTTTGCTGCAATATTTATTTTGCTTGACTGCATTGTTTTTGAAATTTCTTTCATTTGGTGCTTCTTTATCATGATTTAATGATTACTATACTAATATTTTTTTTTTCTTTAGAAGGAAGATTCTAAGATGGTGGACATTCTAAGAGAAGAAATTTCAAAGTTAGAAATAAAACAATTGTATGTATTCTATCAATCTCTTAGAAAATTTCCTTTATATTATTGTTATTTTGCATTCTCCTCTCTTTTTTTGTTGATAGCAGTACAACTTATGAGTACTTACTTACCTGTGACTATAGACAGTTATTGGGTAAGGATCTGACAGGATTGGGAATAAAAGAATTGCAAAATATAGAGCAGCAACTCAGTGAAGGGTTATTGTCTGTAAAGGCAAGAAAGGTCACATTTTTTTATCCCTTTTCCATTTCTCTATCTTGTTTTGTTTTTTCCTTTCATTGAATGTCATCAGTAAATTATAATTAATGTTTTCAACTCAGAATAATGTTTAACCCTTAACATTTGATCTTTCAGGAGGAATTACTTATGGAGCAGCTGGAGCAATCTAGAGTTCAGGTATCAAAATCAGATGTTAGGCTTATAAAGTTATAATAAACCTCACTGACCTAGGTGATTTGACAAGGGAGTTTAAAATAATATATGTGCAAATGGTTTATTAATAGGTCTGATGTAGTGATATGCACCCTTAAAGCATTTAAATCAAATCATGCACTCTATCAATCTACATGGTAGTGAAAATCTAATAATTTTTAAACAAGAAAACAATCCTTTTGGCTGGATAGTTGTTAACTTCAAACGAAACCTGGTAGTAATGTACTTTTTTTTGGTATTTCTGTAAGATAACATGTAGTTTCTCTCAATATGGAAGATATGTTTTCTGAAATAGAAAGATCAATAATTGATTGGAAACCCCTACTTGGAACACAAATTCAGCATCTCAAAATTTAAGGAAAAATTAGAAACAAAAAAAAAAGCAGATAGGGAATAAGGAATGGAAAGAACAATGTCATAATCCCTAAGGACTGATAAGCTAAAGAGGATTTGTTACAAAGAAAAGTTTCTTTTGTAAGAATCTTAAAGGTTCAAAACAAGAACCAAGAAAGACCCCTCTCCCCTAGCACAGAGCTAATTTTGATAATCTGATTGCAAAAGTTCCCTTGCCCGAACACCAATAAACAAAAGGCTAAAGCTTACTGCACTACATCAAATTTCTCATCAAAAGCTTCTCTAAAATGTTTTCTGTAAAAGGAAGGGGTGATTGATTTCCAGAAAAAAAATTCCGAAATTGTTTATTGTGTTCCATTAAAGAAATTCCGGAAGTGATAGGGTATAGGAAGAAAATGATAGGATGAAGTAATTGCCTAAACAAAATTAACAAGCTGAACTACAAACAAGGCCTAATTGCAATAATGTAAGAAAGATACAAAAATCCTATTCTGAGCCTCCTTCCATATTGTTGATCTTCATGGATAGACCTCCATCAATAACACAAAGTAACAGAATTTCATATTTGATATTTATGAACTGCACCAGATCAGCCTGTTAGACATTTCACATTGGTGTGCACGTACAGTTGACAAGCATGGTCTTCATATTAAAAGGCTGAAGAATTTGATTTCAGTGCTTAGAAATTTGTGGATAAAATTGAAATGTGTATCAATTTGAGGATATAGTGAACTTGGGAACATACTATTTACTTAGTCATAGTGAGGGTAAGAGAAAAACGTTCCTTTTTTTTGTAATAGTAATTTGTTTGGTCAATTCTTTCCAGGAACAGCGGGTTATGTTGGAGAATGAAACATTGCGCAGACAGGCAAATATTATTCACTTTCTCTATGTTCTGTACAATGTTGTTCTTCCAGCATCTTATGTCACTAATAGCTTTATCTTTCTTCCTATATCATGATATAGGTTGAGGAGCTTCGTTGTCTGTTTCCACAATCAGAAGCAATGGTCCCATTTCAATATCAACGTCCTGAAAGAAAGAACACTTTTGTAAATACCGGTGCCAGATGTCTCAGCTTGGCCAATAACTGTGGCAATGAGAAAGGAAGTTCAGACACATTATTTCATCTGGGGTACTATGTTTTTTCAATTAGCACACCTTTAAGATAAATTGAGTAGATCTTCACAGCCCATGTTTTCTGTGTGAAAACAATACTTTTCTTGATTTGCATGCATAAAATACTTTTACCATGATTTGGGTTACAGAGAGTCTTAGTGGTGGATCTAAGACCCTAAGTAAGTTGAACAAGTCAAGTGGTGTATTTGTACACTTCCAATTACATACAAGTCTATCATAGAACAACGGTTAGTGGGTTCAAATATATAAGATTAGGGAGAACAAAATAATATTTTTCATATGCTTAGTAATAATTTTATCAAAATCAGGAGTGCACCTGTACTTTAGGGTGTACATGTAGCTCCACCGGTCTCAAGCAGCTGAAACCACACATGTTGTTCAGTACTGTCGTACTGGTTTTCACTATCAGATATATTTACAAAACAAGTGTCTTGCATTAATACCGCATAGGATGATATTGTGGGACATATTTGAATTTAACAAGTTTTCTTGTATTAATTTTTTGCATCCTTTTCTTAACCTCTTTCTCTCAGGTTTTTACCTATAGACCTAGCCAATGAGTTAGCTATACACACTTTTAAGAGATTTGAATGCATTAAAACACTAGTAAAGTTTTGAGGGATTTTCCTCCTATTTTATGTTCATTTTCTGACTTTACTGGTCTCATTCTGTAGGTTGCCTGCCGGTGTTCAAGAGGAAGGGCCCCAAGAAAGAAACCTTTTCAAATGACTTTGCAGATTTCTGATTTTCTTATTTCAACAGGGAAAATAGAATTTCAGACTAATTTATTGCAGTTGTAGTTATGTACAATATAGATTAGGGAGAAAGGTTATGACTAAAAGTGACCCTCAAGTTATAAATTGGAATTTGGCTCTTTTAGAATATGCAGATCGACCATTCTTACCAAATTGTGGCCTAATTAACTGTGACTGTGAAAGGTCAAATGAAAACACTGTTTTGTTTTACTGTTTCACATTAATCCTTCTTTATGTTTTCTTTCTATCTTAATCAAGTTACCTATTTCATCATTCACCAAGCTCCATTACTTGTTTTAACTGTCTTCACTGTTAAGTTTATATTACTCTTCCACACTTGTTTCATTTCATTGCTTATTTTAAGAAGGCAATCGTTTTTACAGCAGAGATTTGTTGAGAATAAAAGTCATTACTTTGTGGGAGATAAGTTTTCACATTAACTCCTTTCATTTTCTTAATTTCCTAGACATTTTTTGCTCTCTTTATGGTGAACGCAAAGGTGTAAGAAGTTACATAATTCTTAATCATCTGAGAACAAGAAATTCATAGTATTATAAATTGTATCTTTAGAACCACGTCTTTCATCATTCTTATTTCAAATGTATTACAAATTGTGCTTCAGTGTGCAAATAACCACCGTATACAATTACAGAAGTAATCAAGAACTACTGCTAATATACATAATACATGATAATTACTGCTATATACATAACATATGCTACATGATCAGAAACTTGATTTCTGTGGCTGTTGCTGTAGTCGAAAGCCGTCAATTAATTTAGATCTCTGAGTCATTACATTGGAAAACAAATTATCCACCTCCTTGCTTATACTATCAGATAACTTCTCCAACACTTGAAGCTTCGTCTGCAATTCCTTGGCTGCGTAGTGTCTTCTTACTTCATCAGCAGCAACAAGGTCAGCAACAGCATCATTGACCTCTTTAATCTCACTGAAGATGGGAACTTTCTCCACGAACTGTTCACCAATTTGGAAATCAAGTGTTGCAACCAGAGAACTATCAAACCCACCAGCAACTTTTCTCAGCTCCATGTATGACTTACCATCACCGTATAAACAAGTCAACAAAACCCCACATACCCAGAATCCAACACTCTTCATCTCCTTCACAGCCTCATGAACACTCCTCTCTTTCTCAGAGAAAACCCTTGTTTCATCAAGATCTTTACCAAAGTTGGTGTTGAAACCCCCCTGTTGAAATTGAATTCCTTTCAGATGCTTTCTGGCCAAAGAAGGTGAGTTTTCCACCAGGGTCAAACCATGAGCCAGAGAAATCCTAGCTTGGCCAAGATGAGAAAGACAAGAAGAAATAGAATTGAAAAGCTCTAGCAAACTCAAGGTGTAGCTGAGATACCCTTCAGTGGAACCAACCTCCCATTCACTCATTGGGTAGTTCATATCTGCAACAAGCGTTGCGAAAGCCTTGTTGATCAAAGGCAAGAGGCTTAAACACCTTTCAAACCATGTCAAGGACAAGGTTTCTGATCTGGCTTTCAAATCCAATGCTAATTGGTCGATTGATTTAGACACATGAGATTTGAAAGCCAGAAGTGACGAAGATGATGAAAACTCCTCTGGCTGAGGGTGTGTGATGGGGTGGTGGTGATTCTCCAGCTTGAAGAAGCAATGTTTTGCTAGTTTCTCTATCAAAAGTACCATTGGTTTTTGGTTTTTGGAAGTTAGAACAGAGAAATGGTTCAAAAAGCCTTTAAAAAGGGTTTTTGTTTTGACAACTAAAATTCAAAGAAGTGTTTGAAAATTTGGTTGCGTGAGTAAGCTTAAATAGTAATTTACATGATGGGGGCACGGTCGCTCACTCACACACGCATTCGGTATTCTTAGTATAAAAACACGCTTTCATCTATTACTATAAAAATAGAAAAATATAGTTTCAAAATTAATTAGTTTAACAAAATCAATTAAAAAATATGATTGAAACAATTAAAAATTATATACATAAAAATAATCATAGGAATATAATCTTTTATTAATTTTTTAATTTTTTAATAAAAGCACATCAGTAAAACAAAAAGAAAAATTATAATGGAATACTTATAAAAGAATAGTTATAAGAAATTTCAGTTTTTGAAAAAGATTATAATTTTTGTTCGGTAAGATTTTTAGATAATGAAAACTAAAAAACTGGCTAATCAATATACACATGTAAATGTTAAGAATATTTTGTCAACAAAAAACAGTTATAATATTTCATCTTATAGATTATAAAAGTAGATTATGAAAGAAAAAAAATATAAAGTATTTCAGAAATTAAAATTAAAGTAAGTATATAATTAGGACACTTAAATAAAGAACATTATCATACTGAATATTTAATTTAAAATATTACTTAATACTTAAAACAAAAGTTGAATAAACATATAAATTTGTTAACATGGAATAGGTTTGACTAATTTTATTCAAAGTAACTTATTTTAAAATTTCTGCTAAACTAAAACTTATTTTAATTTATTTATAATTTATTTAATTTTCTTATGTTTTTATTATTCAAGTTTATTTAATTTATATTTATTAGATCAACTTATTTAAATAATTGATAAAATAAATAGAAGCATTAAAAATATAATAAAAGTTTAATATTTAAAAAAGTTATGTTATCTCAACAAATTTAAAGATAAAATACAAAATAATATATTTTTATTTAGAATAACAAATTTCATTTATACAATAAAATTAAAATACTCATTTCATCTTATATTATTTTACATTTTTTAATTAATTTATTAGTTAGCTTATTAAGTACTACTGACTTAAGCTTTGTGTAATAGAAGTTTCTACAAGAAAAAATAACAATGATTTAAAACACAATATAGAAACATGGGGTACATGAATTTGGCGGCGGTCAAATGGTTTTATCGTGCATGTTTGCGTTGAAGTCTAAACCTTAAAAGCTTTAAACACGGTGTTGCACTTCAACTTGCACACACAATTGGGTTGGCTTCTACAAATTGTGTTTTTTCAAAGTGTTCTTCACATTCATTGACCTTTCACTACAATTTTTCATTCTATAAGTTTATTCCCAAACAGAATATTCTTTCGGCTAAAATATTCTGAAAAAGATACGTATGAATAGAACATTCCGTAATTACCGAATTAATTTTCTGAAATAATTTAAAGTTTATTTGGGAAGTGTTTACCTTTGTTTTAGTACCTTATCCTAATGTTAAATGTTCTAAAATAATCTATTGGAAAGTTTAAAAGGTGATTAAGGATAATTCTGTCTTTTCAGATATTTGATTAGGGTTAAGTGTAGGAAGAAGAAGGTTCCAAGTGGCTAACAAGAAACAACAATGGAGTAGTTTCTTTTTGAGCAAGGATGGATTTTGACTTTCTACCAAACTTCACACACTATTTTGAGTTACAACAGAATTTCTTTTTTCCAAATAATAGACCTTTTTCTAAAGAAATTTATTGGGACTAAATCATACCTAGAATATTTTACAAGTAAGATAATTTCAAAATTCAGTCACAAAGATATACTTTTAATGTGTTAAGAGATAGATTTTAAACATAATTTAATTTTACAAAGTTAATGTTGTAAAAATAAATTAAATTTAAAGTTTAATTATTAACATCGAATCATGAATTATAATCTATCACAGTAAAATTTATGATTCATTGAATCTTTATTTCATCTAAAATCAAATTATTATTATAAAACCATATTTTAATATTTAGTTTTACGTCCGATATTATATTTTTTGACATAAAGTAAGTGTGTTAAAAATTTTATATCAATATAAATAAAATTAATTTAAATCATAAAAATTACAAAACTTGGTTCACCTAACGAAATAAGAAGTTAAAAGAGTGGTTGAAATGTAAGTTTTGAAGTGTTGTTGATATTTTACTTGATTTATTCTAAACTAGAAAAAAAAAATCAAATTGTCAATTAAAAATATTGAAATTAATTTTAGTTTGATTTAGAAGAAGTAAAATAATTTATTTATATTTAAATAAATTTTAGAAAAAACGAGTGTAATTTTGATCCTAATTTTTTGTAATTTTGAGAATGAAATTTGTTATTTATTATTATAACGGTTTGTGTAAATTTAAAATTCTAAGAATACTTTTTATTAATTTTTTTAAAAGAATTTATTTATTTATTTTTTAAAAATTTGGCTGAAATTTGTTTTTTATTTGAACCTATTTTTTAACCTCAATAACTACTACTTTGTAAAGTTGAAAGTTCAAACAATATTGTATCCACCGTCAACTTCTTCTACACAACCAAATAACAACTAATCTTTAATAATAAAATATTAAAGTGAGATACTCAATTTAAACGTAAATTAAATTATTCAATAAAAAGTAATAAACATTTAAATAGCCTAGGCATCTGGGCCAGGTGAGGTTTTGCGGACGACTCTTCTTTCTGCACCCCCAAAATTTGTTGCTGCACTTTTATTTTTTAAAATCTTAGAAATACCCCTGGTCAAAAGTAATATAAAATGATTGTGTGAGGAATGATTAGTGTTTTGGTTTTGCTGTGGACTGATTTTTCTCAGATGACGGTGGTGCTTCTTTGTGGTGAGTGGTACACGATTGTGGTGTGTGGTGTGTGGTGGTGGGTGGTGTTGATATATGGGAGGTGACTTGTAAGATTTTTTATTTTTTTTTCTTTTGTATTATAGTTTTGAATTGTTCAATCCTTAAATCTTATTAATTGCATGTCGTACCATATAAAATGTATGCTTATATTACGGAGTGTACAAGAGAAATTTATTGTATTATTTTGAAATAACTTTACATAAATAAATATTAGAATAATATATCGGATCATATAGATCAGTTGTCGAAAATGGAAGAGTCCAATTTAAATTAAACATAATATAATTTATTATTATTTTATAATAATCAAGATTTTATTTTAATTTACATATAATAGTAATGATTAGTGAAATTCAATTTAATGAAAATTAATAGAATTTCAAAAATTGAAACGTACCCTTCTAATTTAAATTCAAATTTGAATAAAACTCATACTCAAAACATATACCAATGACTTACATTAAAATATATAAATATTAAATAAAATCAATATCATTTTGTGTCAAGTTCACTACGTAACTAGATGACAAAAAATAAAAAAAGAATTGAAAAACAAAAAATGAGAATCAGGAAGGCTAAAATTTATAGAATATAAAAAATAGATACAAACCTAATTTAGAGATTAAAATTATAAAAAAAACAACTACATATGTAATTTCATAATCCATAAAAATAAATAATAGACATTTTGGATTTACCATTTAATACATACTTTCTCATATTCCAATTTCACCTTTACCTTTCGCATTCATATCTTACGTTTTAACTATTCCACAGTATACTCATACTCATTTTTTCTGTTTCACATAAATTTATATTTTATATCACGCATTCAAATTATAAATTACATACATTAAATATTAAAAATAACAATACAAACATTATATTTAAATAAATTTTATATCCAAATTATGAATTTCATATGAAATATTAAAAATAATCATACAAATAATATACTAAATAAATTTATCAAAAGTTTGAATTCATATAAATATCAAAGAATTGTGGATTCGGCTGGTTCATATATAATAATAATTGATACCGTACATTTATTAATAAAAGTGTATAAACACATAATTTAGTGTAAATTAAATTTAAAATTCAAAATCACTTAATATAACTCTCAAGACTTTTGTGAGAACATAGAAAATGATACTTTAAAATTGATAGAGTGTTTAAATTATTGAATATTCGATTATTTTAATATTAAGAAGTTAAAGTATAAATAGAAATATTATAAATGAGTTTCATTATTTTATAAATATATCATCTCTCTACAAAACCTTTTCTTTGAGTCCTCTTCCTTCTCTCTAGATTTCTTATTATTGAGTTCATCTTTTTGAAGATAAGAAATCGCTAGAGTGATCCCTATGGCGATCCACTCCTCTCCGATCAATCTCTCAAATTGAGTAAGTTAATTTTTTGTCTTTTTCTTTGATCTGATGTTAATTTTTGTACATGTGAGTAATCTTGACTTGCATGTGATTTCTATGTTTTTCTCGTAAGTTTCTATTGATCAGTGGTTCTAATGATGTTTCATGATCATGTTTGTAATGTTGTTAAGTTGAGTAGTGTGTCCTAATCGCTGGAAGGGAGATTTTATACTCCTTGAGTGTTTCTAGTCATCTTACAGGTAAGAGAAGCTAATTTAAGTGTTTTTAAGTTATAGAAATATGATATTATGAATGGTAGGTGTGTTTGATCTGAGGAATGATACATGATTATGTGAAATTAGTGTGTTAAACCTGAGATTGTTGGATGTGAATAACATTTGGATTGGTCTTGTATTTGATAGTTCTTGACACTATTGTTTATAGTTGATTCAAGTTTGATATGTGTTTGACATTTGTAAAGGTTCTTGAGTTGTTTAGAATGGACTAAGAATTATGCAGACTCGCAGGTCGAGGGATAACTCGCTTAACGAATCCAAAGTCAAAGGCTCAATGACTTGGAAGTCGGTGAGCGAGAATTCACTCACTAAGCGAACCTAAAGTTAGGGGCTAATTGACTTAGGAGTTGTTGGTCGAGTACCTACTCACTTAACGAATCCAAAGCCAGAGAGTTTACTGACTTTGTAGTCGCTGGTCGAGAACACTCTTGTTGAGCAAATTATTGAAAGGATTTTCCTCCTAGAGTCCTAGTGATACACTCGTTGGGCTAACCATTTGGTCACTAGATGAGTGGACATTTGTGTACTTTTCACCTAGAGAGGAGATGGTTTCGCTGAGTGAGTGGATCAAAACCTAAATAGTTGTTAGATGATCAATTGTATAGGCTTTGTGATTTCTATGAATGATTTCCTAAGAAATGATTGGTATGTGAGATGAAATTGAGATTTGTTGATGCTAATTCAAGGTATATTAGTTGTAATTGTTGTAGTGTATGCATTGATATAGGGATTCAATTGGAAGTTATGCTAACACTCTAATTACGGACTAACTACAAGTAGGGAAGGATAGGACATGTGATGAGAGAAACAAGAGGTCATAATCTAGGGACTTTACCTTGGCTAAAGACGTTAACGAACTAACCTTATGTGTGGTCATGTTTACCATTCTATAGAGCACCAAATGCCACCATAAGTGCACAACTTACAAGGGTTCAGCATCAATGCATGTATCCGGATAATTGAGTTATAACTTTAGGTCCTTGTATGAAATAGGATGGTTGAATTATGCATGACTTAAGTGATTGAATTCTTGAATGATTAACTCTTTTTGTAACATTAACTTACTCTTTATTTTTGTGTCTTATGTGTCTTGTTTTTCTTTTGTAATGATTACCTGAGTGGTGTAAACATATAAAAATCATGTAACTAGATAAATGCAAGAAGCTGATGGTGCAATTGCTTAGTTAACTAACAAAGTTATTGTGTTTATATAAATCTTTTTCAAAACTCTAAGATTTTAGATACTCGTGTATAATTTGTATTTCAAATTATGTGAAAGATCAAGGTAATATAATTGGTACATTTTAGTATTCTATATTTTGTGATTATGAGATATTGTTTGATGATTTTAAGATTATTAAATGATATATATATATATATATATATATATATATATATATATATATATATATATATATATATATATACCAGTATACATAAAAATTAATCACAATACATTATTATATAAAAAAGAATACAAGTCTACATAAAAGGATAAAATCCTTCTTATTCCCCTAGTTTCTAAAGACAAAATAATAATGATAGTAATAATAATATTATTAAACACAGTATGATCTATATCCCTGTAGATCAAACTCTATAATCACCACGCCCTAAATTTTCTATACAAACCAACGAATTCCAGAATTTCAATGCTTCAAAATAATCATGAATGAAAGCACAACCAAAGCTCCGACAACCGCGACGGAGCTCGGAACAGATGCCGCCGCTCCAGCGCTGGGACTTGGCGCCGGCGACAGGCCAAAGTCTTGAGCATTGACGGCGGCGAAGAAGAGAGTGACGAAGAGGAGAAAAGCTGAGAAGGTTGCCATGGTGAAGAAATTGAAAAGGCTTTGGTGATTTGAAAAAATTGGAAAGTGAAGTGTAGAATGGTGTGTGATGTGTTTGGGGAAGATATTTATAAGGAGCAGGGAGTGTGGAGACCAGTGAAACGTGGACACGTGGCAAGCGAAGAAGGTGAGAAATTTTGTGAGCTTACACGTTTGTTTGGCGTTGTGGAAGGAGTTTCTTCGCTTATTGGTGAGACTCTTAGCTTCCAAGTAAAACCTGGGCACCTGTTAAAATTGGGCTTTGTTTTTTCGTCATAGTGTTTTTCTCTGTGCCATTTAATCATGTTAATGTGTATTAATTAAACTTAAATATTTGACTAACTGTTAATCGTGTTTGTGTTTATGATGAGTTGCTTCTTAAAGTCAAAGGTAATATCAACCCTCACAAAAAGTGTTATTTTAGTAGGAGAAAACTTACGTAGCTTCTTATAAGGTAAAGAATGTTGTTTAATTAAATAAACTTAGAGTTTTATTTTAAAAATATGCAATACACTTAATAATAATAATTACTATTTTTTTTTTCGTTTCTAAAATTTAGACTAAATTCATTTACGGTCTCCTAAATTAAAAACAACATCCTTTTAGTTCTTTGAAATTAAAAAAAAAAAATAGAAAAGACTACCTGAAATACTAACGTATCATTAAGGTTGGCATACGTATTAAATGTTGAAATCATTCCATGATGACTTTTGTTAACGTCATTTGATTCCAGAAAATAAAAGGGTAAATTTTGAAATTTTGTAAGATTAAAATTACAACTGTTTTCAATTTAAAGAAAAAATATTTTTTTTATTCCATTCAAAGTAAATCAGTTTTTGGATGAATTTTGTTTTTCATATATAAACGGGTCTATAAAAAAATTGATTTAAATGAAAATCCTTTTTATTAGTGAGGCATTTAACGAAAATCCACATATCAATTTAATGGCATAACCATATATAATTAGACTGTCATAATACAGTACAATCAGACTTAAATTAATTTAAATGGATCATTAAATAGTATATCACATTTTTATTGTGTAACTAATTTCTTCATGTGTAAACTTAAAGTTTTGATTATATTGTGTTATTTTTCTTTATGTGCTCAACAATAACATATATTTGTCGCATTTTATTTTGAGATTTTATATTTATTAGAAATACACTAATTTAGAATATATAATCGAAAATAATTCTAAAATTTAATTTTATAAAAATAATTTATAGTATATTAGTGGAGTTAACTGTCACTTTACAAATCAATTTTATAAAAATAAATTAAATTTAAATTCTGGTCCTAAACCTAATGCTTCTTGGAATGAAGAAATAAAATTGATCCTATATTACTTAAACGGGAGATCCACTTAAATTAATTTCAAAGTAAATAAAAAAAATTAAGATAGTTGCATGTTACCCAAAACTCAATTAGAAACCAATGAGAAAAAAAAAACGTGATTGCGCATTTCAATTAACATGAACAAGCTTTTCATAAATCATTAAGAATTCTTAAGACCTTACGTCCGCTTAAAAAATGGTACATGCAAATGTCAATCACACCGAGAGACCGTTAAGTTAGACTTCAATTAAGAATCTCCAAAAAAAAATATCAAATGATTTTTATTTAATTTTTTTTTTGAAAGACTCATTTATAAAAAACAAATTATTCAGAAATTGAAATAGCCTCCTTCTTTAACAGACTAATTTAATATTTTTTTTAAAATTTTAACGTTGGAATTACAAACTTATTTTCAATTTTTAAATGTTATATTTTATTTTTATTTAATTATCACTGAAGACATCATTACTTTATCGTAATTTATGTCCTTATTATTAATTTAATCTTTAATTAGTTTATGGAAAAGTTCCGAGTGTATTAAATTGTAAAATTTAAGGCGCCAGCTTTTTGCGGTATTACCAAAGTCTTTGCCTTTATTATTGCAATTAATAATGGACAGAGACTATTAAGTGTACCTTCACCATACAAATACCCACATATATGTCACCAATAAGATTAATTCAAAATAATTATTCTTAAGTATTTAGAAGAGAGATTTACCGAGGAATATAACACCAATAATACTTAAGTTTCAAGTATTATTTATTTTAATTATTATTAAATAGTATAGTTTTAATATTATATTTGAATATTTGAATATTATGTTTGAACAATTTAATAATAAAACTTAAAAATTTCTACTATGTGGTTTCTAGATTAAAAAATTACGATTATAGACTATACCAACATGTATCTAATATCTTAAAATATTATTCAATTATCATATGAATAGGGTCTTAATAAGATCACTTGTTAATAGTGTAAATTAACTAATTAACATAGTAGTAAGAACTTAATTAAATAGAGCAGATGTTTATTTTATGTTGGAAATGCTATTAACTTGAAAGAAAATGGATTCCGTATATATCGGAGGTATGAAGAACCAATAAAAGAAGGAAGAGAAAAAGGATCAACGATGACAATAAACATAGTAGTAAGGACAAGTGTTAGGGATTTGAATTTTGGATTAAGAGTACGAGAATGAATGGTTGAAGGGTAACTTCATAAGATACAATATATAATACTCAATTGCATCGGCTATTCTTCGATAATATCTTGGAGGAGTCAAAATTTTATCTATAAGTGATCAAAATTTGAAAGAACCAAATATATTATAATTAAAAATTTACTTTTATTTATATACAAATATTTATATATATGTAAAAAGAAAAAAATTTGAAAAAAGATTGGGTCAAAGCCTTTCTCAACCACGGTAAAGCTTCATCCTTACTCAATTGGAAACACTTCATTGTTTTTAGGTTTAATCATGTCTTTGGTCTCCATTTTCGTAGCAAAATCTTAATTTGGTCCTTCTATTTTTTTTTTCTCAATTTGGTCCCTTCCGTTAAGTAACACCGTTAGAGGGAGTGTCACATGTCAGTTCCTGGATTTTTTGACTTATTTTTTTTTTTGACTTATTTTTTTTTTTTTTTTTTTTTTAATTTAAAAAAAATTGTCACGTGTCAAGCTATCATCGTGTCATGTAGCAGTGATAAAGTAATGTGACAGTGACAATGGCACGTGTCACTTATGTCATTTCCAATTTCTCAATTTGGTTTCTTTATTTTAATTTTTGTCTCTCTCCAAATTGAAATCAAATTAATTTTTATATAAATGTACACAAATCTTTCTATTAAAATTGATATTTCAAGTAAATATTTTTAACAAAATTAAGTTCATATAATTATTATTTTACATTG
>Ga0214543_1004341_pt1 | contig 26965 bp, 19 predicted proteins | sample CNSS2metaG_FD_160094 | JGI IMG/M metagenome (GOLD analysis project Ga0214543, IMG submission 160094) | Root nodule microbial communities from cowpea collected in UCLA plant growth center, Los Angeles, California, USA - CNSS2 | ecosystem: Host-associated > Plants > Roots > Nodule | place: USA... | reverse complement strand
ATATTTTAGGTTGTCCCATGAGAAATTCTCGAATTGCACTTTGATTTTCTTGGTTCACTGTGCAAATTTCGTTTGGGTATATTTTTAACTGTGCCACCATAAATAGAATTGTCAATGTGAACATTGACTTTGTGAACATTGACTTTCGCAATAGAAAATTTTAATTTGCCCCTTCTTATTCGATATGTTGGTGAATTACTTGTTTGTCTTTTGATGGGCCAAAGAAGAAGGATTTCAAATTATAAGTTGAGTTCATATTTATTTGTTTTGAAAATGTGAGATAAGTATGGATCATGATTTTTATTCTTTTTAAATTTTTCATGCACATGTCAAAATTGTTCCTTTAAAGTAGAAGGATTTCAAATTATAAGTTGAGTTCATATTTATTTGTTTTGAAAATGTGAGATAAGTATGGGTCATCATTTTTATTCTTTTTAAATTTTTCATGTGTCAAAATTGTCCTTTTAAAATATTTTGTAAAACTCTTTGTATTGATAGCGAGTAACAATTGCGCCTCCAATTTTGAAAATCCTATAAATTGAGTTGATATAGTGCCTCCAATTTTGAAAGCCCCATAAAGTTACATTTATTCCTAATGCAAATTTCAAATGGTTATATATAAGTTGTTGCTTATAATTCAGTTGCAAAATGAAAGCTTCATTCTATTTTTTTCTATTTCTTGAGTCCCTCGGATATTACAATTCAAATATTGGTTTGTAACTTGTGTGTGCATCCACATTGAGACTAATGGAGCATAATTTGAATTACTTATTCGTCATAGTAAGGATAGGTAAGGATAGGGGATTGTTTGTGAGAGCAATTGACATGTTAAAATTGGGCTTTATATTGAGTTTATTAGTATCAAAAATTAATTTGTACTTTGTATGAATTTGACAGCATACAATATACTGTTTTATTCAATCTAAAAATCGAAGTTGTAGGTGTGACGCTAATTTTGAAATCCTTATATAACTTGAGTTGCGTATACTCCCTAAATGGAACTGACGAATAGCACTTTGATTTTTTTTAGTACATAGTGCAAGTTCCAAAAGGGTATATTTTAGGTTGTCCCACGTGGAATTCTCGAATTGCACTTTGATTTTCTTGGTTCACTGTGCAAATTTCGTTTAGGTATATTTTTAACTGTGCCACCATAAATAGAATTGTCAATGTGAACATTGACTTTTGCAATAGAAAATTTTAATTTGTCCATTCTTATTCGATATGTTGATGAATTACTTGTTTGTCTTTTGATGGGCCAAAGTAGAAGGATTTCAAATTATAAGTTGAGTTCATATTTATTTGTTTTGAAAATGTGAGATAAGTATGGGTCATGATTTTTATTCTTTTTAAATTTTTCATGCACATGTCAAAATTGTCCCTTTAAAATGTTTTATGAAACTCTTTGTATTGATAGCGAGTAACAATTGAACTTCCAATTTTGAAAATCCCATAAATTGAGTTGATATAGTGCCTCCAATTTTAAAAGTCCTTTAAATTCGATTGATATTGTGCCTCCAATTTTGAAAGCCATATAAAGTTACATTTATTCTTAATGCAAATTTCAAATGGTTATATATGACTTGTTGCTTATAATTCTGCTGCGAGATGAAAGCTTCATTCTGTTTATGGTTATTTCTTGAGTCCTAGTGATGTCGGATATTACAATTCAAATATTGGCTGTGTAACTTGGGTATGCATCCACATTGAGACTAATGGAGCACAATTTGAATTACTTATTCGTCATAGTAAGGATAGACGATTGTTTGTGAGAGCAATTAACATGTTAAAATTGGGCTTTAGATTGAGTTTATTAGTATCAAAAATTACTTTGTACTTCGTATGAATTTGACATTATATAATATATTGTTTTATTCATTCCAAAATCCAAGTTGTGAGTGTGACACTAATTTTGAATGCTTTATATAACTTGAGTTAGGTATACTCCCTAAATGGAACTAACGAATAACACTTTGATTTTTTTTTTTTTTGTACATAGTGCAAGTTCCAAAAGGGTATATTTTGGATTTATTTTATTTGATTCTTAGTTTTTATTTCATTTGGAAAATCTTCCTTTTATTAAAGCAATTATTATTACCCACAAGTTTGTTTAGATATCCAAAGTACTCTCTCTTATAACACCTTTAATTATATATTGTTTTAGTGAGATTATTTTTCAGTGGCATATCAAATCGTTTATAGTGCAAATATTATTTTTGTTTGTTTTAATATATATATATATATATAAATATATATATATATATATATATATATATATATATATATATATCACGTAGAACATTCTTTCAATAATATTGTTATAAATAACTTGCAAATCACGAACATAAGGGTATTTCCTGAGATATGTAATATCATTGTCCTTAAGGACTTATCTGCGGTGTGTTGCGCAAGTCCCCCAAGATACAACAAGAACTTCTCGAATTTTTCGAGGATCTCAGAACTAGCAAGGTACTCTAAAACGAGTAAGTAATTAGACCCAACCCAGAATAATAAGATGAAGGAGGAACTAAGAGAACAAAAGATATAGGAGAGGCGAATGAAAGCTCAAGTGGTGTGTCTTGGAGGAGGCAAATGACATATATTTATAGATGGGAAAGGAGCTTGTGAATGGTGAACAACGGTAAAAAATTAAAGACCAAATCAAAATTGATTTTGAAATAATGGCCAAATCAACACTGAAACACCAAGGCTTGCAGCACAATTACGAATGAACCTAGATGATATTAAGAATCAAAACATGGTCTCTAAAATAGACTTGCAACGCATCATTGATTGGTTCAAAACTGCTGTCATATGCAAAGATCTTGTTTCTAGACTCTTCTTCCCTTTTGAAATATTCTCTATTTCCCAACAATCCCACACATATTACAAAAGGGAGATATATAAGAAAAACAAAATCTTGGGTCTAAACTAAGATGTAATGCATCAGAGTTGGTATAGCAAGCTATATGAACCAGTCTTAGACAGATAACTTAACACACAATGTAGTTGGTACAACAAACTATATGAACCAAAGACACTTGATGTGTGTTAGTGGTTTATTAATAACAATACACCCCCACAATCTTTGTTGTTAATGTTGTGTTGCGCTTACTAGGCCATGTGCGTGCTCGGTATTCATGAGTGTTTTAAAGATCATGCCAAGATCTCATACAAACGGCCCCACTTGACACTTATATAGGTGATTTCATCAAGTGTATAAATCATTAAAACTTTGTTTAAACTAAAATTCTTACACCACATAGAAATTCAATTTACAAAGTTTATCCTTTCAATAATTCAGCCTTTAGCACTTTCATGCACACCATAGGAATGGACATAATTGATTTAAAATCAGTTTAATCCTATCAGAACTAATAAGTGACTTGTTTTTACCCATATAAACCTTATTCATGGGATCTCTAATCACAAATGTTTGGTTACCATCACTTGTTTGTTTGCAACTCGTTTAAGTCTCATTCCCCTCAATGTTTATAAAATCATATTCCTTCCCAAGGGTTTTGTCAGAGAGTCTGTTAAATTTTGTTCTGACTTCACATAATCAATGGAAATAGTTCCACTCTTTAGCAGCTACTTAACCAGATTATGTCTCAATTGTATATGTCTATTCTTTCCATTATAGTTTTTGTTTTTAGCTATAGCTATTGCCGATTGGCAATCACAATGTATAGATATAGATGGGGTTGGTTTCATTCCTAAAGAAATGTTTGCTAAGAAGTTTTTCAACCACTCAACCTCACTATTAGCCATTTCGAGAGCAACAAACTCAGATTTCATTGTTGTTCTTGCAATAATTGTTTGCATGGTTGATCTCCATGTAATAACACCACCCCAAGTGTGAATACATAACCACTAGTGGATTTTGTCTCATCTGAATAAGAGATTCAGTTAGCATCACTGTACCCTTCTAGTACAGCAGGAAATCCACTATATTCAATGGCATAATCCATTGAACCTCTTAAGTATCTCATAAGCCTTGCGAGTGCATCCCAATGTTCTTGATTAGGACATTGAGTGTACCTACTCAATCTACCTACTGCATAAGCAATATCAGGTCTTGAAAAGCTCATTAAGTGCAGTAAGCTCCCAGTTATCTGGGCATACTGAGGTTAAGAAATAAATTATCCTCTATTTTTCATTAATTTAGAGTTAGTATCATAAGGGGTACTCACTGGTTTAAAGTCATAGTATCCAAACTTCCTAAGAAGTTTCTCAATGTATTGTTACTGGGATAGTAATATACTATCTCCCTTCCTTATGATTCTTACACCTAAAATCACATTGACTTCACCCATATCTTTCATTTCAAACTTGTATCCTACAAACAATTTAGTTATAGAGATTATGTCAATGCATGTACCAAAAATTAACATGTCATCCACATACAAACATATAATGACACATTCACCATTTTCAGATTTAGAGTACACACATTTATCAGCATCATTAGGTGAAAAACCATCACAAAGTAAGACATTATCTAACTTTTCATGCCATTATTTTCGTGCTTGTTTTAACCCATACAAAGATTTTAAAATTTTGCACACCTTATTTTCTTGACCAGGGACAACACACCCTTCAGGTTGAGTCATATAAATTTTCTCCTCTAATTCACCATTCAGAAAAGCAGTCTTAACATCCATTTGGTGTATCACTAGCTTATGAGTAGCTGCTAGTGCTAACAAAACACGAATAGAGAAAATCCTAGTCACAGGGGCAAAGGTATCAAAGTAATCTATGTTAGGTTTCTGAGTAAAACCTTTAGCTACTAATCTTGCCTTATATTTATCTATGGATCCATTAGGGTGATACTTTTTCTTAAAGATCCACTTACAACCAACGAGTTTTGCTCCTTTAGGCAAATCTACTAATGTCCAACTATTATTTTTCTCAATTGATTCAATTTTAGTCTTAATAGCCTTATCCCACTGTTTTGCATCAAGAATACTAGTAGGCTCTAAAAAACTTGTTGGATCATTTTCAACTAGATATGTATAAAAGTCATCTCCAAAAGAATTTTTCTTCCTCTGTCTTTTACTTCTTCTTAAACCCTCACATATGGCATCACTATTATTATTTATAGGTTGTTCGACTGTATCATTAACCTTTAAAGGAAATATGTTAGAAAACCTTCAACATTTTTTGTCTCCACAATAGTATAATGTTCAATCACATCACTTTTAAGAACAAGAAACTTATAGGCAGCACTATGTTCAGCATAACCCAAGAACATACAATCATAGGTTTTGGAGCCTATTTTCCTTTTCTTAGGATCGTCTAACATTACTTTAGCTAGGCACCCCCACACTCTCAGATATTTAAGATTAGGTTGATACCCTCTCCATAACTCATAGGGAGTTTTACCCGTTTTCTTATGAGGTATCCTATTTTGTAAAAAGCATGCAGTAAGAAGGGCTTCTCCCCAAAGGTTATCAGGTGCACTAGAACTAATAAGCATGGCATTCATCATTTCCTTAAGAGTTCTATTTTTCCTCTCAGCTACTCCATTAGACTTAGGTGAATATGGTAGGGTTACTTAATGGATAATACCTTCTTTCACACAAAAGTCATTAAAAAACACATATTCACCACCTTTATCTAATCCTTTATTTTTCTTATTCAATTGATTTTCTACTTTTGCATTATAAGTTAAAAACACATCAAAAGCTTCACCCTTACGTTTGATTAAGTACACTTTGGTGTATCTAGAATAATCATCTATAAAGGTTATAACATGTTTTCTTAGTTATTTTGGATTCTACACATACATCACATTTACCACTTTGCTTATCATGCATATTAATTAATCATAGTCATTGCTATTTCATAACATACGAGAAATTAACATGGCCTAATCTAGCATGCCACATACCATATGAGTCAACGATATAAGCAGAAGAACATTATTCATTTATAATTTCTGAAATATTGAGTACAAAGAGACTTTGATCACAATATCTCTTCCGCACAAAAACATTATTTTTTGTCATTACAATCTTGTCAGATTCGAATGACACTTTAACCCTCACTTTTCCAGCAGTGCTACAGAAATTAGATTAACTCTGATAGAGGGCACATGTAGCACATCAATCAAGGCCAGAGTCTTCCCATATGTGTGTTTTAGAAGAAGCTTTCCTTTTCCAAGGACTGGAGTTGTCCTGGAATCACCAAGATAAACATGTTTTTCTCCATCCCCTACACTAGTGTAGGAGGTAAAAGCACTCCTGTTTGCACATATGTGTTGGGTAGCACCAGAGTCTACCACCCACATTGGTCATAAGATTTAGTTGAGAAACGTTCGCAACTATAATATCTTCCCCTTGGCTATATTTGCCCTAGGAGGATTGTTGTTTCTTGCTCTACACCTGCACTGAGGTGCAAGATGGCCTGACTTCTCACATACAAAGCAATTACCTTTTTTCTTAAAGACGGGGTTAGATCCATTAGGACGGGTATTTCGACAGTTATTTTTCCTTTTGTGATCAGGTTTGTTCTCGTACCTTTTTGAAGCAAGTTTATCTTCTACCATGTTTTCCTTTGCAGATAGTGCTTTGGCCCTTGCTTGTGCTTGTGTTTCAGTTGTTGTTTATAGTCAGTCCAAGACGACGACAATTTCTCAATCAGAAGTTCTGAAACAAACTCATCATGCATAAGTATGTTTTCTGCTTTGATATCTTCAAGTAGATAGTGGTATTCGTTGATTTGAATCTTGATGTCTTTATCTTCAATCATCTCCCAAAGGTAGTAATTCCTTATGATGAATCTTTATCAGACGATGTCTTCGGCAGTATATTTGAGAATCAATGAATTCTAAATTTCTTTTTGCATCACATCGAACAAATCATTAGACAAGACACTAAGTAAGGTGTGTCGGCATACCTTATTTGCATGAGTCCAATCTTGAACTTGTTTGGCACTGAATTCGTCAGGTTTTTAAGTTGAGAGAGTCATAGCTACTCCATACATGTCTAAAAGAGTAGACACACGTTCTTGCCAGCATCGAAAATTCTGCCTAAAGAATACCTTAATTTTTTATATATTCGGAAATGGTTTCGCAAAGACATGCTAAGTTCCAAAAATATTTTGATTCTCCAATGTAGTAGAGTTATTGTTGTTGTCAGCCATAAGTCCTTAAGATTGTTGTAAATAACTGACAAATCACGAACAAAAGGATATTTCCTGAGGCGTGTAAAATCACTGCCCTTAAGGACTTATCCGCGGTGTGTTGCGCAAGTTCCTCAGGATACAACAGGAACTTCTTGGATCTTCCGAGGATCTAAGAAATAGCAAGGTACTCTAAAACGAGTAGGTAATTAGACCCAATCCAGAATAATAAGAGGAAGGAAGAACTAAGAGAACAAAAGATATAGGAGAGGAGAATGAAAGCTAAGTGGTGTGTCTTGGAGGAGGCAAATGACATCTATTTATAGATGGGAAAGGAGCTTGTAAGGGTGAGCAACGGTAAAAAATTAAAGACCAAATCAAAACTGATTGTGAAATAATGGTCAAATCAAAACTGAAACACCAAGGCTTGCAGCACAATTACGGATGAACCTAGATGGTATTAGGAATTAAAACATTGTCTCTAAAATAGACCTGAAACGCATCATCGATTGGTTCAAAAGTGTTCTCATAAATGCAAAGATCCTGTTTCTAGACTCTTCATCCCTTTTGAAATATTCTCTATTTCCCAACATTTTTTGTATAATTATTTGCAAATACCGTAGATAGAGATATCTTTGTCATCCCTATTTAGTACCAACCTCACAACCTTCACACTAAGAAACTCCCTTTCAAAGTATTTAAAATATATATTAATTGATATTTTGAACAATAAGAAAGTATTATGTGTGGGTAGAGTATATATGCATTACTTTAGGGGTTGGAGTCGAACAAACAAACAAAAATTGCCACAGTATATTGGGATAGGATAAATTTGTACTTTACGAATAAAAAATAACGAAACGAACCCCTACTTATATTATAATTCTGTATCATGTAATTAGTTGATTGACTAATAAAGAACAATGCAACAATATATGAGTTATCCAAATAAGATCTTAAAATCTCAATCATAAACAATAAAAAAACTTATCTGTATTTGAGGTTCTTTTAGACAGATTATTTAGAAGTGTTGTACACTCTGGTTTAATTATGGATTTTTACATCTTATTCTTAAGTTGTTCATACAAATAAATGAAAGTTTTGATTAATTTTCTATTAAATTTGAAGGGTGAAATTATTAGAGTTGTGAAATAATTTTTTTTAAATCCTCAAATTTTACTAAAAGTTAGTAGCATTCATCCTGATACAAACATTACATATGAGTTACTCAAATATGATCTTAAAATCACAAACAATAACTTAATTTTTCTGTTGTTAATGGAACCATTTTTAGAAGTCAACAGAATATATTAGAAGTGAGGTTTAAGTCTAATTTAACCCTACAAAATCGGTTTGTAAGGTGAAGTTTGCATCTCACTGGTTAGAAATAGACTTTAAACCTAATTCAACCTCGAAATAGACTTTAAACATAATTCAACCTCACAAAACCAACTTAAAAAAATCAGCTTGTAAGCACCTCATTTATATATTATAAAATTATCTTATTTCTAGTCGAGACTACGTAACATATTCAAGACATATAGCTGTTTTTTTTTCACAAATGAAGAATAGGTCTTGCCGTCCTGGGACGACACAAAAATTTAATTTTGTTTTTTACAACGGAGTGATGTCTGATTCAAACGGTTTTCAACCATTTAGGTACCATTATTGTACCAGTTTGTTGGCTGATTCAAATTGTGTAACCACTCTAAGCATCACTTCGTACTAATTTACTACCAACAAAAGACCAATTCAAGTTACTGAAGCTCTCTAGAAATATGAATGCAGCACGTCGTAATTAAAATCACTATAAAATTCACAAACCATAATTTCATAGAAGAAAGAAAACGTGTAGAAGAAGAAGCACAAAAAACTCTAAAAAAGAAAAAAAAAAAAAAAAGACAAGGTCTTGATTCTTGGTCTGTGTTGAAGAAGTAGTTAGTGAGAAAAAAAAGCACCCTATTATTTTCAATTTTAAACGCATGAATTGTGCTTTCCACTCTGTAGTGTAGTGTAAGCGCGGCAAAATAAAAATAAAAAAACGTAGCTTATGACTTCATGTTGCATTAAATTAAATATAATTATTATTAAATGTAACATCGCTGGCTCCATTTTTTTGGCGGGGCCATCCTGTTAGATCCGTTATCAACGGTCTCAAGCGGACATCTCTAAATTTTTAGATTCTATTTATCTGTTTTATTTAAGTTAAAAAATAAGAAATTGAAGTAGAAAAATTATTAAAAAAAATAAAAAATTAGTAATTTTTTCAACAAGAGTTAATCATTGAAAAAAAAAATAAAAATAAAAATTCGCAGCGTGATCTGGTTTGTTTGTAATAATTTAGTTATGTTATGGGGAGGAAAATGAAGAAGCGCGATTAAAGGAATGATTTTTACCAACGCGTCTTTGAATAATAATCACTTCAACACATTTCTCCTACCGTTGAGTAACGGTACATTAAAATATCCAAAGACACAAACCCTAAAGTCAAAAGCCTACATAGTAATTATTTGCATGCCACCTGTCACTGAAACGTTATACCAATCTGTATTGTATATAAATATGTATGTTACTCATGATGACAACAATATTCACGCAAACGCGTAGGTTGTTGTCTTGTCTTGTGTTGTGTGTGTCTTGTAACGATAACAGCTTCCTTATTTAGTGGCCAAAAATCTCTCTCAAAATCGTACCAAAAAAAGCACTGCAATTTCGCTGTCGTGGTGGCTTCTTGGCGAAACCTAATAAATTCATACCAAATCAGAGGCATTTCTCTCCATTGGAACGATCAGCTTCATCCTCCATCACGATCCTCCGTTATTATTATTAGTAATTAGTAATTAATCGATCAATTAGTTAGTTATTAACTAATTGATTGATTAATTTCTAAGAGTTGATAATAATAATAAAAAAAATGGAGGCGATGGACCTGAGGCGCGTGTTCGAGATGTTCGATCGGAACGGGGACGGGAGAATATCGGCGAAGGAGCTGAGAGATTCGTTGGTGAATTTGGGGATAGAGATTCCGGAGAAGGAGCTGGCGGAGATGATAGCGAGGATCGACGTCAACGGCGACGGCTGCGTGGACATGTCGGAGTTCGGGGAGCTGTACGAGACGATAATGGAGGAGCGCGACGAGGAGGAGGACATGCGGGAGGCCTTCAACGTCTTCGACCAGAACCGCGATGGCTTCATCACCGTCGACGAGCTCCGCGCCGTGCTGGCCTCCCTGGGCCTCCAGCAAGGGAAGAGCATGGAGGAGTGCCGGAAGATGATCGTGAAAGTGGATGTTGACGGAGATGGCATGGTCAATTACAAGGAATTCAGGCAGATGATGAAGGGTGGCGGAGGATTCACTGCTATTGGTTAATCTTCCTTCATTTCCCTGTTTTTCCAATGCAGAATCGATTACAAATATATATATTATATATATGCATCCTTTCAAGTTTTCAATTCGAATCCGTTCTTAACTTGTAAATAAGTTTCGTCTTCTAGGATAATGATTTCATTGATTCATTACGTTGAAGGTTTTTTCATCGTGTTAGATTTTCAATGAACTTGTTCCAATTCACTTCCACCTCATATATTTTGCTCTAAGCAGTTTCAAACACTGGTTCAATTCTTTTAATCCATTTGTGTGATAAGAATGATTGTTTATTGATATATTTCTAATATTAAAAGCTGCAAAACTCTTGGGTTTAGATCATACAATACAATTACATGTTGGAACTAAAAGGAGGGACATTTGTTGCTGCTTGAAACAGTTAATTTAATTCGTTCAAAAGTTGTCACAAGGCAAATTGAGAAATTAAAACTAGATTTATCCTAAATGTTAAAGACAAAAAATATAATTGAGTCTATAAATTATAATATTTATTGATTAAATTTGTTTCTATGAACTACGTGTTTCTCAATTGATTATGCAAAGACATTTTCATCGAAACCAGTTTTGTAGAGAGTAAAGTAACTAAAATCAACGGATACAGCAAATCCTTTGGTGGAATTTGGAAGGAGAAGGAATTATTACCACAGCATTCTCAAACAGTTTCACATATACATACATACATACAAAGTAGATTAAAAATTATATTATTTAACATATATACAAAGAAATATCAGCAAAATGGAAGAATGAGATTCTCTGAGGAGTTATTACATTGATGATGATGCTCCACAAGAATGGACTCAAAGAACCTATACATATTCACTGAACTAGTTTCTTCTACCCACCAAAACTATTACATCACAAGTTCAACCTATCATTGGAGTTGACTCTGTTGTTCTTTGGCTTCCATCTCCCTCACACTGTCTACTATGTGCTGTATTTTCTTTGAAAGACTCTCGTTATGCTCTTCAATGTGCTCAAATATCAGTTCAAGATGCCTTTTATAGGTTGCAGATCGTTTTTTCTCAGTTGCCAACTGCTGAGATAGTTCCCGAATTTTGTCGTGTTCATTCTGAAAAATGGCACGAAAATAAAGAGGTAAGTAGTAGCATAAAAAGGATCTGAAAAAGGGTGCTGTGTATAGAGTTGCAGAGCAGTGAAAGAACAGAAACTGACCGGATATTGTTCATAGACGAAATCTCTTCTGCCTTTACCAGGAGTCAAAGGATGTGTGTGTTCTTTTACAAGCTTTGTAACGACCCATTTGCCAGAACTAACTTTTCTCACCATGATCATTGCTCGGCAACCAACCCTGGTCTCAGCCCTTTGCCTCACAATCTTCTCACGCTTGTCAGGCATTCTGAAACCTTCTTTGTTGCAGACAAGAGCACGTCCAATGGCAGTTCCATCGCGCCTTGATCGTGAGAGTTTACTCACACGCACGATGAATCCAACCTCTGTGGCATATGCATTGTAAAATGCGTGTGCTGCTGATTCTGACTCAAATTCCTGACCCACATAAGGCTCTTCGACTGCAGCAACCGATACTGTGGGAATTGCAAATGGGATTGTGATCCCAGAGGAATCTTGAGGAACATTATCACCTTCGTCTTGTCTGTAATCTGGTTCCATAGATTCACCTTCTCTGTTGTCATCAATAGCAGCATTTGCTATTGCCTCGCCAGTACCATCAATCTCAAACTCCACTGCAGCAAAAGAATCTGGTATATTATTATTTTCATTGCACAGGGATATTCCTGTTCTGCACAACAGTCTATGAAATTGATGAATAACTCATCCATTGAAGATGAAAATAAACTAAGAACAAGTCAATAAACACAGTTGATACTATACTGTTTCTAACCTGTAACTAACAGTTGATGTTTGGGAATGACTCACAAATAGACAAGATTGAACGCAATGTGGGCTTAATACATGAAATTCTCAAATTGAAACAAAGACAGTAGTATTCACTAATAGATAACAGCCTTTGAATCTCCGAGTATTTGTCAAATACACTCCTCCACAACAACCAAAATAGATCACCGCGCTGAATAAGAAAACACTTATCCTAAATTCAGGAAAAGTTTCTTTTCTTCTGAAAACTTGTACATATCTCATAATCCGTTGCATACATTGTTTGGCCTTAGTGCATGAGTTACTGAACTATATGGTCAACAAAATAAGATCTTTATATTTTCTCCCACGTAAATAATGAAGGAAAAAATGTGTTAAACTCAGTGTATATGACTCGTAGTATCTTTATATACTACAACAAGCATTCCAAATTTTTCAAAGTTTCTACATTCTGTCACGTACTGCGATCGAATCTCAAAAATGTAATAAAGCAGATTATGTCTTTGGCTTTGGCCGTTAAATCACTAAGAAAATTGAAAAAAGTTCATCTCCTCCACATGGGAGTGGAGACTTGCACCCGAGTACAGTAAGTTGAAAAGGTGTTCACATGCATCCAAATGTGTGCATTGTTCAATCAATATATTTTCCTTTTTACTTTGGATGAAAACTTGGACATAGTGTTTGTAATGTTCTTTTCTGGTTAACCTTCACAGTTTCTCTTTTATCTCTTTCTAGTCATCAAATAGGTTTTGGAGTGTCCACAATTTATTTTACTAATAAAAATAACACACGCGTCATGTTTTTATTAGAGAACAGCATCATAAACATTTAAACTCTAACCATCTTTATATAGGTTTGTCTCGATTAAAATCACAATGGAACAATGATGTTTTATAGTTCTCATTGGCTTTCTCTTTCTAACAAACCACTTGTATCAGACCAAAAAGCGAGCTTTAAAGAGAGTTCCTTGTCTCTAGCCAGAATTTCTAAGAACAAATGCCCAAATGATGTTCAAAACCTTCTCAACGTACAAGAGTACAAAAACAGAGTCACGTATCAAGAGTGCGGAAAAAATCAACGATAACAACAACGTCAAGATTCAATCTTATTTTGTTTAATCCACACCCTTTGTAATTCTTTGCAGAAACACGAAAAAAAAAAAGTTTAACTGTCTTCCAATTCTACCAATCATGCAGTTATTCCCCAAACCACAAGCAAACAAACCCTAAGATTCCAGCTGAATTGAGATCCTCAGTAGAACTTACACATCTGAAATAAATAAAAGAACTGATAAAAGAAAAAAAGAGAAAAACTCACTGAAAATTGAATTGTGGCAGAATCTGTGTCTGATGCCGCTAGTTATTTGAATCCTCTGTTCCGTGCTACAGGGAGAACAGCAGAACACAGAGGAAATGGTTTAGGTAAGGCAAAGCATATATGGACTCGAACGACCTCCTTACGTGTCAAAATCTCATTGGATACTGTGTGGTGAAAAAAGTCAACTTTTAAATTGACCCAACGGTTGCTTGCCACGTATCACATGAAATGGATACGGGCCCGTAAGATTAGTACCCGGACTCTAACCCCTACGATCCAATACGGGTAGTGCACCAGAAGAACAACAACAACTGCAACATAACACTGCACAATAGATGATTCTTCTTCCTCTTCGACAATGGCAACTTCGTTATTCCGCACCATAAGGAGAGCATCCTCTGCTCTCAAATTCTCGTACGCCGCCTCGTTTTCGGTCTCTCCCAGGTTCTCTCTCATCCTTCTCTCTGTCACATTTTATTCAGTTATCTACTAAGTCACTACCCGAAACCAATTACACTGCTATATGGACAATATATTAGAAACACCTAACATGGGTCGTTTCGATTTGCTTGGTTGTGGTTCTGGGTAGCTGAAAGTTGAGAGCTTTGAATTAGCATTTGTTGTGTGAAGGTACTATTGTATTCTTATTTCATCGTGTTCTAGGTCAGTTGGGAGGAGCAAGATGTGTGTATGTTCTCCTTTGTGGCATCGTGTATCGCTAGGAGAGCAAGGTTATTGGTGGGGTTTAAGAAATTTGAGCCATGGCAGGGTGAACCTTGTGATAACAGGAGGGAAGACCAAGTTTGAGACTCATGAGGTTGAGCCTCCTAAGAAAGACAAGTGGAAGACCAAGAAGAGATTGAAGATGCAGAGGAAGAGAGAGAAGGAGAAGAGGAAAGCGGCTAACAGGAAAGACCCTCGTCGACTTGGTGTCAAAGGGAAGAAGAAAAAGCAGAGATTTGCCAGTGCAGATGAGAGAATTAAGTACAAGATTGAGAATGTAAGCTATGATTGAATTTCCTCCTTTTCCTCTTTTTTTATTTCTTTCTCATCGATGGCATCCATTGTGCAGCATACTGCTTCATTTGTATGGTTCTAATGGTGTTTGTTTGCTTTGTGCTGGTATGTATGGATCTTAAATGATCAAATTTCCCACTTATAGACCAGTTGGATTGAACTAGAGCCAGAGGTTAATTCTGTCCAGTTATATATTCTTCTTTTTGATGGGGGAAGCAAGAATCAACATAGTTTGTTACAAGATCTTACTTTTGTTGTACTTCTTGATTCAAGATGATGTATACAGAATTAATTTTTAAATAATAAATTTCTCTATTGGGGTAGTTATTTGCTGCATTGTTGTAACAGATATGTGTGTATATGTAGTGTTTTAATGATGAGACTAGGAAACTTGTCATCAACAATAACAAAAAACTTGAAATGCTTATTTTCTTATACATTTCTACTAAACTTCTGCATGATTCTGGTTTTAACCTCAGGCCAGAATTAAGGAAGCATTGCTCATTGAAAGGCTGAAAAGATATGAAGTTCCTAAACTTCAGGGTCCTGTTGTGAAGCCTGATAGCTTGACGGGGGAAGAAAGGTTTTATTTGAAGAAAATGGCTCAGAAGAGATCTAATTATCTACAAATTGGCAGAAGAGGATTATTTGGAGGGGTTGTTCTCAATATGCATATGCATTGGAAGAAACATGAGACTGTTAAGGTCCTATGCAAGCCTTGTAAGCCGGGTCAGGTACACGAGTATGCACAAGAACTTGCCAGATTGAGCGGGGGTATTCCACTTCAAATAATTGGAGATGACACTATAATATTTTATCGTGGAAAAAACTATGAACAGCCTGATATTATGTCACCAATTGATACACTGTCCAAGAAAAAGGTGTGTTTTTGTTTACATTCAACACGACTAAAGAGTTTGTTATCTAATTGTTTTATCTTCTTGGTTACATTCAGTAATATATCCCATTATAGGTCATTCATTCTGCATGTAATACATGATTGCAAAGCTTGGAAATCAAGAAATGGACAATAAATAAGTTAGAGGCAAGAATAGGACAGTGTTTCAACGAGTGTCAAGCTATTGGTGAGACAATGCAGTGTGAAAATATTATGGGTGGAAAGGTTAAGCAAATAAGGAGCTGAACTAAGCTAGTACAGTGTTTAAATACGTAACATTTGGCCTATAGGATAGAGTTTCTTATTCCATGCTTTTTTGTTTATCATAGTATAGTGATCTCTAATCTGCATTTTGAAGTTGAATGTTCATGCACGGTTGAAAACTCGTGCTTTGACTAATGAATTTTATGCTGGTTGATTGGTTATGCAGTTGAAAGCGTTGTACTTTTATCTTTCCCTTCCTAAAATTCTTTGAAGATACCAAAAAAGTAATCGAATTGGGGCATTTAGCAGCTGTCTAACCAATTCTCAATGACAAATTTGAATTTATAAACAATGTGGAAATCTGTAGTTGGTTGATTTTTTGCACTACACATTCTTCAGTAGCTTGGAGAAAAATATTTTGCAGTTTGGTGTGTCTTTCTTTACAGTTTCTGTAAATATACACTATTTCTTATTGTAGCTCCCTCTTGGTTGAGTGACATTTCATTATTTCAGAAGGAACTACTTTTCAATTAAGTGTTTTTGTGTTTACATATAAGTTTGTTATTTGTTTAACTCCTACCTTAATCAAATCACTTTCTTCTCTCTTTTTTTCTGCAGGCTCTTGAAAAATCCAAGTATGAGCAATCACTTGAGTCAGTGCGGCGCTTCATTGCTATTGCTGAGAAAGAACTAGAGCTATATTACAGACACGTTGCACTTTATGGTGATCCAAACAACCGAAATCCCTTATCAGTTCTGGACAGTCCAAGTGAAAACTCAAAGGAAAAAGGGAATCATGGAATTCAAGATAAAAAAATCCCTGACTTGAATAATGACTATTTTTCAGCCAGTCTTTCTGAGACTGAAGCTGATTCCACGGAAATGGAGCTGTCAGAAACAGAAGATAGTTTTGAAGATGAAAGCTTGTCAATGAATGAATCAGATTCTGAAGAGGACAGCATGTCGGATTCCAATGGTAATCAAGAAAAGAAGGTATATTTTACTAAATTGCAATATGAAAATGTAAGCTCAACCACAGGTTCTTCATCAATGGCTAAACGTAGCCACTATTACAATAATACTAATAATACTAATAATAATCGGTGTTTATAACAAGTTCCATTCACTAGAGATTAGAGATACATTGTTAACAGTTACCTTGAGTAAATCAACAAGCACATAGAATATACCTTGCAGGAATCTGAAAAATAGGATTTTTTTAAGTGTTCATACTTGCATGGTTACACGTGTGCATGCTGGTGTTGATAACAGGGAAAACATTTTTTTGTGGACACAGGCCACACAGTACTTCAAAGTGGACAATCAAAAACTAATCTTTATGATTGCATAATGCAGTTTCCACTTACCAAGAGGGTAAAACATTTGAACATTGTGAAATCCATAAGTTTCAAATCAAGAACTAATCTTAATAGTACAGCTATAGGAACTTGAAAGTAGCACCTCTGGTTCCAATTTCAAGTGCTGCATCATATTAAAGGCCATTTATGGATGCTGAGGCTACTGCTAATGTTTTTTTGACACATTGATTCAAAATTGCAATAGCATCCCTGATTTATTTTGCTATTGAATGCTAATTATATTCAGCAAAAATATTTGTCCATTTAATGATTGATTATTTGTGATGCCATCTGACTCACCTCCCAATGCTGCTTCCTTATCATCATGTATGTCTTTTTACAATAAAATTAATATTAAATTATTGATTGTGTTTAAATTAATTATAACAGTACCAAAATAGAACATTTATTTAAATATTACAAAATATAGGAATTGTTTTTCTAACACTGGCAGTATGTTTGGTTTAAGAAATGCAAATGTTAAAGAGAAAAGAAAAAAAAAAATTAATACTAGTGGGAGTCTTTGTAAAAGAAATGTTGATGAGGAAATGGAGAAATGAGGAGTTTAATGGAAAGTTAACAATACATAAAAATAACATGCTTATTATTATTGATAAAATAAGATGTATACACAAATAAGGGTGTTTTAATAGTTTTGCATACAACTGCATTGTTTTATAATTTCTTACTAAGTTATTTTTCCCAATTTGTTTGTATAAAACTTTACACTAAAAGTATATTATAAAATAATCTTAAAATAACAAGTTGTAACTCAAATAATGAAAATGGCAGAAGGTTTGCATTAGGGTTGAGCTTATAATTTAGTTGAGATGGATGAATGATGAGAGTGCAGCTTTTCTTGAAAGGCACGTTTGTTAATTTGTTACACTGTCAAATTCCAGTAGGGTTGGACTTAACTGTAACCTCGTCAGATTCAGATCTCCCAACACTTTATGTTCCAAGATCATTTTTTTTTTCATTAAATAAGCCAAATCAATGTACAATATATATATATTTAAGAATATAATTAAATAAATTACAAGTATCTAGTTCATTTAAATTTTATAGTACACGATTATTGAATCAATATAAAAATATTCAGCATTTATGTTAATAAAGTTTAATATATGTAACAAAATTATTGCAATGGAAACCTTTATTGAGGGATATCCTTTTGAAACTTAAAATGTGTATATGGTGTGTAAAGGAACATTTATTTAAAACTTTTTGTTATTAAATATTCTAAAAGGAACGACTAAAGTTTTTATTTAATTTTGTTTTGATGGAAATGAAAAACTTTATTGAGAGATATCCTTTCGAAACTTAAAATGTCCGGATGGTGTGTATATATAATAATAAAGGAACATTTATTTTAAAAAAATGTTATTAAATATTCTAAAAGGACGAATAGCGTTTTTATTTTATTTTTTTTTAGGAGAGAAAACAATGAAGTGTTTATTTTTTTCAATGCACGAATAAAATTATATTATACATTCTATAATTTATGTACTTTTAGTGAGTTTTCTTAATTATGCATATTCATTATTTATGAATCTTAAGTTTCAAAATTTGAAGAGTTCAAATTTAAAGAGGTTAAGTCATATTATTTGTCGTTGGACGAGATAAAATTCGGTCGGCAAATATTTTTAATAAGGCTTTAAAGGTTTAGATCATCATATGAGTAGACTATTGTATGAATCATTTTCAATTTATAAAAATTCAAAGAGTTTATGATCGTTGTGTTGTTGGACAAAATTTTATGTCGAAGACTTTTGGTATTTGTTCGCTAAACAAGTCAATATCATCACTAAGTGAAAATTCAGATATTAAAATTAAGAGAGTTCTAAAGAGATTGGTTGCTGAATGAGTAAAGTATTCATTGATTGAGTCTATATTAATAATGTCTCATCGATCAAATGAAGTTGGTAATTGGGTGAGTCTTAGTTTTTAATATTGCTGAACAAAGGAAGATTTTTTTCATTTAATTTGAGATTTTTCTTAAACTAAAAATATGTGAATGAATGTGATGAACCAAGTAAAATAAAATGAACTATAATCAAAAGAGGTTTGAATAGAATCAAAATGTGTCATAATTTATTGTGAATGTGTTAGAGACCAAGTAAAACCAATACATGTAGTATATAATCTATCGTACGAATGTATTTATTTTCAAAGAAAAAAAATTATTTTAAATAATCATAAGATATGTCATATATATATATATATATATATATATATATATATATATATATATATATATATATAATTGATGTTAGAATTACAATTGAATGTTTTAATTTATTTATGTTTTACTTAACATTATTATTATTAAATAAATGGTGAAATATTATCATTCCTTACTTAGTTTCCAAGTATAATTATAATTTATTTATTTATTAAATGTTATATATATATATATATATATATATATATATATATATATATATATATTTATAAAAGGAACGAACAAAGTTTTTTTTTTATGTTTTATTTTGGGGGAAAGAAACGAATAAAGCTTTTTTTTAGTGTGAGAAAGGAATAAAATTATATTACTAGATTAATGATTATTGACTTTAATAGGAATAATGTACTAGTTAATTAAAATGAAAAAAGGTTTGGTTAAGAAATCGCAGGTATGATGGATTACATATCAATGGAATAAAGTGAAGTAGCATACCTAATATCCCATCATATTTATTTGGTACACAATTCTTTTCATTTACTCAATATAATGTGCTTTTCATGTAAATTGAAAGAGAACGAAAAAAATACAGCATGCTTAAATTTCTTAAAATAAATTTATAAAAGCTTTAAGAAAACACCTAAAAAATCAAGTATTAATATTTTTTACCAAACAAATTAATTTAGATTTCAAAATAAAATTTAGAATTGCATAATTTTAATCAAAAACAATTTGCATGTGAAATTTTAATTTAAGAAACTGTATGTTATTTAAACTTATACATATTTCAAATATTCAGAATCGATAAATTTATATTTTATTCCAATTTTAATTATTAAAACAAATTTATTAATTCAGATAATTGATTTTCAATTTAATAGTGAAATGTTGACTTGCTACCTTCTTTGGTTTCATAACTTTTCCGATTTTGAAAACATGACCAAAATTTGAAGATTAATGAAAGGATTAACTAATTTTCTTATCTTAATAATTATCCTTTTCCACGCTATATAAACTCTACAAAATTAGTATCCAAAGTCACTCTTTCATCTTCAACCTCTGTACTTCATCATCAAAGTTCCATACTCAAAAACCATGGCCTCCACCAATGCTCTTCCTCCCACCGGTAGCGGTCTCGTCGTCAGCTTCGGCGAGATGCTCATCGACTTCGTCCCCACCGTCTCCGGCGTCTCCCTGGCCGAGGCCCCGGGTTTCCTCAAGGCTCCCGGAGGCGCTCCAGCCAACGTCGCCATCGCCGTCGCAAGACTCGGCGGCAAGGCCGCTTTCGTTGGCAAGCTCGGCGACGACGAGTTCGGCCACATGCTCGCCGGAATCCTCAAGGAGAACGACGTGAGATCCGACGGGATCAACTTCGACCAGGGTGCGCGCACTGCGCTCGCGTTCGTGACTCTACGCGCCGACGGAGAGCGTGAGTTCATGTTCTACAGAAACCCCAGCGCCGACATGCTCCTCACGCCTGAAGATCTCAACCTTGAACTCATCAGATCTGTACGTAAATTCTCTCTCTGAAATTCTTCATTTTTTTAATTTCTTCTTCTTCTTCGGAAAACTTGCAAGCTGTGGTATTTGTGGTGCACGCGCGTGTGGGAATGTGGGCTTTAAGGTAATGAGTTTTGCCGAGTCAGCTTATGGGGGTCCGCGAGTGGATCTAGTTTACCCGAATAACGCATTATGTTTTTGATAAATTAAAACTGAAAATAAAACCATTTTTCCTTTTTTTTTTTTAATTCGCAATCATATCAGATCGGAAAAGCTGGTCACGTGACGTGTCTCACGTGTTTTTTCTATTTTGGAAGGAACTTTTATGGGTTGGATAATGCACGTTGGGACCACTTTCTCATAATGGATCTCCTGTTTCTTTTCTTCAAACAAACTCAATACATTTTTTTTTCTTTTCTTTAATTTATCATTTTTTTCTACATAATAACGGTTTTTATATATGTATTCACAATTTTTTTCTGAACGTTAATCCCTGTAAAAAAAAAAAAAAAATCAATTCAGCGCTTTTCAGTAAAGTTTGTCCTTCTAATTATTCTTACATTAAAGTACTAAATTTTGAAACTTCATTTTTACTCCAACTCTATTACAAACAGTTACTTTGAAAATCAAAACTTTTTATTTCTTTTTGTATCGATTTTAAAGCTTAAGAAAAAAACCTGTGATCTTTCTTTTCCGTGACTTTGGTTTAAAGTTAGCATTTATGTTTATACACATACTTGTTGATATTTTGAACCTTTGTGCTTCGAAAAATGAATCATAATTCAGCAAAAAAAAAACTGAAAATAATTTTAACACAAATTGCGCTTTCTTTTTGTTTCAAATTTTAATATTTTCAAGAAATTGGTCACAGATTAAACTTCGGAGCATCCAACTACTATTAACTATATACTAATCAAATATTTTATTTTATTTGTTTTTATAGATATCTATAACTATTTCTACTCACGCCCTAGGTTGAGAGTGGAGTTAACGAAGCTCATTTGCTGTCCTTTGACTAGAGGCGATTAATTGTTTTTGTCTCAACAGTACACTCATGGGGCTGCATGTAGTCCCTGTACGTGATCTCACGCGCCTGTTGATTCTACCAGAACCATTAAAAGTTAAATGGAATAAAATTTCGAAATTAATGCAAATAATGAAGATGCGAGAGTATAAATTAATGTTGTCTTCATAAATTATTCAATGAGTGAATTATATATGACATGGTTGGGACAGTGATTTTGATGAATAATATAGGGATACGTGTTTAGAGCTTTTGTTTTCAAACGGTGCTTAGAAGGAACCAACAAGTAGTTTTGTTGTTTTATTTGTAATTGTTCTTATCATTCATTTATCATACTGTATTGCATTATTGGTTTGGTGTTCCCGTCTGACAAAAATATCAGGGTTTATTTATTTATATATATATATATATATAAAATAAAAAAATAAAATCTGGAGGGGGATGATAGAGACCCTCTAGGGATTGCAGGCAACTTAAGATAATGGGAGACAGTTCACTGTTTGTTTATTTGTTGTTTTGTTCTGAGTTGCAGATGAAGGGCCTGGTTTACATTTTACAGCCTTGCAAACATGTTTATGATTAAAAAATAATAATAACTTGCCGGCCTTTTGCCATGAAGGTGTACGGCGATGAATTCATGAACAAAGTACTATTTTTTGTTGTCTTCAGTTAGTGTTTGGCAGTGTATTTGGTGATTTACATAAAAAAATTTGATTATGAAGCAATTAAAAGTTATGATTGATGTGATCAGGCAAAGGTATTTCATTATGGATCGATAAGTTTGATCGTGGAGCCATGCAGATCAGCACACCTGAAGGCAATGGAAGTTGCGAGGGAAGCAGGGTGTCTGCTGTCTTACGATCCAAACCTCCGGCTACCGTTGTGGCCATCGCCCGAGGAAGCGCGTCAGCAGATACTCAGCATATGGGAGAAGGCTGATGTGATAAAAGTGAGCGATGTGGAACTTGAATTCCTAACCGGAAGTGACAAAATTGACGATGAATCTGCTCTCTCACTGTGGCATCCCAATTTGAAGTTGCTCCTTGTCACTCTTGGGGAACACGGTTCTAGGTACTATACCAAGGTAAAAACAAAAACACCCTACTCTCTTTCAATTTAACTTCCCTTTCTGCATTTCGATTTACTTTTTGTAACAATCGTTCTCCTTTTTTTGCACAAACCAGAATTTCCATGGATCAGTGGACGCTTTTCATGTCAACACAGTTGATACAACTGGCGCAGGCGATTCCTTTGTCGGTGCTCTATTATGCAAGATTGTCGATGATCAATCCATACTTGAAGTGAGTGCTGCTTCATGAAAAGTTTAGAAAATTAATTTATTGTATTGTTATTACTGGTTTTGTATTGTCTTTAGTAGCATCTTAAGTTATATATTTATTTGTAACTGCAGGATGAAGCAAGGTTAAGGGAAGTGCTGAAGTTTGCAAATGCGTGTGGGGCAATTACAACTACTAAAAAAGGAGCAATTCCCGCTCTTCCCACAGAGGCTGATGCTCTCAACCTGATCAAAGAGGCATAGAAATTTTTAGTGCTATTATCTTTTGGTTTTCTTTATATATATTGTCTTCATCTTTTCACTTTTCTGCTCCTCAAGTTGCTTGCTATCAACTTAAGATGGATTTTGATTCTTGCTTTTCTCTGTTTTATTCCCCCCCTCATTCTGCATTAACAGTAATATCACATATGATTTGGGGTTTTTGCAAATGATTTCTTTCAAATTTGATATATTTGGTCGAATTAAAATTTGAGTGCTTATCATCTTGGCCCACAACTGCATCTTCTTCGGGACTTGAATTGTGTCGTCTTTTTATTGTAAAGAAGATTGCATATTATGTAATCTTGGTTTTTATAAATCAAACATGAGTATAGAATCAAAGTTTCGGGTCATCAATTGGTTCATTCAGTGAAGTAGTGTAGTTTAAACAATCTGTCTGGTTTACTACAATGGGTAGATTAATCTGATTAAAGATTTGTTTTTTTACATTACTTTCCAAATATTTTATACAAAATATCTTTTATTAATAAGCATATGAATATTAACAAAAATGGATATATTTTTTTTATTGACAGAAAAACGTAAAGGAGGGTGTGCCTGAAGCCTCGAAAACCAGGTGTCTTATTCTGTGATAATTTTAATTGGTTTGTGGTGTAAAGTAAAGCAATCCACCCAACCCACTGTAAAATTAAAATAAAAAGTGGAGAGATTGTGTCATAATGTAACAAACAAGGGCCATATACCCAAAACGACAGTTTACAATTTTTTAAATTATTATAATATCTAATATGCATTTATTCATTTTTAATGTATTTATTAGTATATATTATATAAAAAATTAAAAAGATGACAGTTGTAAATGTTAGTATACATTCAAATAACTTTATACTGCACAATTTTTAATATCATCTTAAAAGAATATTTGAAAAGTGCTAGCTATAATTCAATTTATAATATACTTTTGAAAGGCTAAAGTTCGCAGAAGCAATGGTAAAACTATACATTTTCTCAATTTTGAAACAAAAGAGCTATTTCGTTTGACATTTGAGAATTTAGATGAGTATCGATAATTCAATAAATATATTCAACTATATATACAAATAAAGTGCACCTAATCACTTATGATTTCGGTCTTCTTTATTTTTAATTATCTATTTATTCAACATTGCTTTCTAATGATTAAATGCTTAAGGAAAAAAAAAAAAAACCTTTGTAAGCGGAAGGAAGTGAACTTGCAGAATCATCAGAGAACCTTTCTCCTCCACTAACAAATATAGCTTCACGTTTATAAGTCATTTTGGTATATTTTGGAAAAATAGTGTTGGTCCAAAATAATAAAAACTATATTTGATTTTAATTCTCGACAAGCAATATTTTAAAGTTGACTTTTGAAAAAAATATTTTGAGTGTCATTAATCTCAAATGTGTGTAAACAAGTATTGGAAAATTTAGGATTTTTGAAATATAAAGATATATGAAATATGTGGTATAAATGATGTTATTATTTTATTTTATTTATGTATTTTTTATATCAAATATTTATAATAGTTCAATATTTTTTCTTAAATTTAAATAATAACTAAATCTATTTTTATTGTTATATGAAATATATTTCTAAAACTAAATGATTTTCTACAAATTAATTTAAATGAAAAATATATTAAGTAAATATTTTTAACATTCTTCCCTACTGAAAATCTCTTTATTTTAATTTTAAATTTTTAAATTTGATTCTTTTTCTTCTGATGTTTGATTTTATCTTCCATATTTTTGTTTGGAATTCTTGTTTTTCTTCTTTCTTCGATAGGATTACATCTTCATTTAATTTGATATTTTCCATTTCATTTCTTTTTCTATTAGCATCATTTTATTTGTCTATTGTGGATTTTATGGTACTGACATCGGAACTTTAATATACATTAGAATGTGAGTTTTTATCAACTTTTTCCACTTCTTTCTATTGTGGATTCCATGATAATTATATTTGACCTTTGATGAATATTAGAATGTGGGTCTTTATCTACTTTTTTCACTTAAAGATTAGAAGTCTTCAAGAGACATCTATGTTCTTTTGATTTTAATCCTTTTTTTATATTCTCTTTATTTGTAGCCAATTTTTCTTTCATCAAATTTAAAGCACGGCATTTATCTATGAACTCTGAATACTAACGCTATTTGAATCTTTAACCATATAGAGTTTGTTTTCAAAGGACATTTTATAACCTTTTTTCTCAAACATCAAAAATTAATTTGAAAGTTTTAACTACAATTGTTCCTTTAATTTCATGACAAATTGTTCTTCATTTTCAATTATTACTTTGTAATATTTCATTTGTTAAAGTGCTCGATCATGAGTCATGTGGTTTGTCCAACCATTATTTATAAGTCAACCTTTTGTAAATTTGTTGATTATAATTTATGATGACGCGAGAAGTAGTTTCTCCTCTCTGATTCATCCTCTACCATCTTGACATCTTATTAAGGATGTTGGGATTTGTGAATCTTTTTCAATGTTCCAATTGGTTACATTTGTGACATTTTGCATCTAGCCTCCACCAACACTTATGTTGCAATAATTATTTTCTTATAATAGGGATAAGATGAAAAAACTCATATTGTTGTATTTGTTTCTTTTGTTGTTTTTGACTTCAAGAGTACTTTGTCTCTATAAAGTAAAGTATTGTCAATTGTATGATCTTCTATCATATTTGCAAAAATCTTAAAAATTCTAATTTTGGTATCATGAGTCATTGTTCCTATGGGACTTGTAAAATGGAAGAATATTTCTCATAAATGGTATTAGAGTCGTTGGTTCATCATGGTGACCGACTTATAATGTTGTGATAAAAAATAACAACACGATATCATTACAACAACAACGACGGTATAAGTGAAGATCATACATGCTTTCATTCAAAGGGAAATGTATCAATGTAAAAGGGATTCATCCTTGAAAGAAAGATTGTTGAAAATCCAATCTAGGGTCTAAGTCACACATTAGATAAAAATGAAAAGGTTGAGTATCATATAAGTTAGAAGACTCATACATCTATTACTTTAATGTTTTTAATGTTTTCGGTTAAAAGTGGTGTAAATCTCTTATAGATTGAACTTAAGTCATATTTCTATAATCTCTCCCCAATAAACTATGAACTTGATTTTTTTAATTTTATTTTTTAAAAGGTAGTTATAGGGTTATTTTCGGTTCTTGATAAATAATCTCTAGATAATCTTTTGACCCTTATCTATAATTAAAAAATGGAAAGACAACTTTTTTTCTTTATTAAATTATTAGAAATGTCTTTAGCTAATCGTCAAAGAAGAAAGGCCTTTAGCCTCTCAAAGTTTTGAAGAGACAAGGTCTAAGTGTTTGATAAATTTATGGAAAGACAAAAGGTCCAAGTGCGTACCTGCAAATCGTGAACTGATAACGAAGGATTTTGATTTTTTTTATTTAAAAACACACAAAAAAAAAAAAAAAACTATTTTTTTTTTTATAAATAAAAAAAAAAAAACTTTTTTTCTTTTAATTTTTTAAATTTAATTTTATTTTTTTTTTTTCCATTTTGTTCTTTTTTTTTT
>Ga0214543_1004340_pt1 | contig 26965 bp, 20 predicted proteins | sample CNSS2metaG_FD_160094 | JGI IMG/M metagenome (GOLD analysis project Ga0214543, IMG submission 160094) | Root nodule microbial communities from cowpea collected in UCLA plant growth center, Los Angeles, California, USA - CNSS2 | ecosystem: Host-associated > Plants > Roots > Nodule | place: USA... | reverse complement strand
TATAAATATATATAAATTATATTTATATATTATTTTTTTTATTTATATATATATATATATATATATATATATATATATATATATATATATATATATATATATATATATACTAGCGAACACAGAAGTGTTGTCACACTTGTGTGTTTGCATTTTTTAATTTTCAATAAATTTAAGTTAAGATCAATAACAAATATATAATTAATTTTTAAAATATTTGTTAAATGTAAAATTAAAAAATAAAATATGTACAAAAAAAAGTTTTTAAAATAATAATTTAAAACAAAAGAAATTTTTAGAATAATTGTTAAAAGTAAATTATTTTTAAAATGATTAATTTTTAGATAATTAAGGGTAAAACTGGTATTATGAAATGTGAAAAAAAAAAGAAATTCTCTTTATATATTGTTATATATAAATAAAAAAAAAACATTACATTCATCCCAATAATTATGATGTAAGAGCATAATTCATTATTACAATTCCTTTGACTAGCTACCCTCAGAATTGTAAGTGGTATGTGTATAGTATAAAACTAAAAGCCTATAGTTTTCATAAAACACCACTAAAGAAGAATGTGACTTATAATTTTAACACTTTATTTCATAACTTAAATTTAACCTTACCAACCAAGAACCAACAATCATTCAATATCATCTCTTTGAACACCAAGCTTCTAATATCACTCCTTAAATTCCTCACGCACCCCTAATGACCATTTTATTCTCCGTAAGAGTGACTTCTAAATTATATGTTTCGAAAATCTGGAATAAGTTTTTCAAAATTTTAGGAACGCATGAGAAACATTCCAAACAAGCTTTTTGGAATAATATTTTCGAAACAAACTTTTCAAAATACATATAATATCTTTTAGAATGAATTATTTGACTTCACATGAAATATGTTTTGAAAAGAGTTTCCCAAAACACATATGAAACACATTTTGAAAATAACTTTCCAGAATAAGCTTTTATTCCATGTTCTTCTTCTTCCTCTGCAACTGCAACGTTCTTCCTCTCTTCTTTCTTTGCGATTGTGGAATCGGTGACAACAACAGTGTAGTGCAACGATAAAGGGTATTTTAATCTGTTTATGTTAGCGGGGTGCAGTTAGTAATTATTATAGAGATGGAGGAAGCCTCGGCCTCATTCCTATGGTTTTATTTATCTAGGGGGCTTCTCCCTACACCTCTAATTATCTCTCGTGTACCCAAAAATAAATATATTTTCATGTTTGTCTATGGTAAAAATTAAAAGTTACTCACTCTCTCTTTTTTTGTCACCGCATATCCATCTGCACACTCAAAACCACACACCCCTCTGCACCTCCAAAACGAACCCCAATAAAAGGAATCAGATTCCCTGCATCCCGAAGGAGGGAATCTTTGACCTAGTAGCGGTAGCAGCTTTTTTTCGTATTTGACGTAGCAACAACGCGACAATTCTTCTCCTTGTCGTCCAGCATCCACATTCTTACACACTCTTCTCCCTAGGCACACTCTCCTCTTCTCCCTCCACACATTCTTCTTCTCCGCAACCTCCCCTTTTCTCCTTTCGCGCACCTCTCCTCTGTCGTTGTTCACACACTCTTCTTCTCCGCAGCCTCCCATTTTCTCCTTTCGCGCACCTCTTCTCTGCCGTTGCCAAGGAGTGTAATCCAGTTAAGTAATCCTATACCATCTATCTATATTTTAATTGATTTTAGGAATGATTGTGCAATAGATTGATGGTTATTATCTGCTCGATTGGGTTTATGGCAAATGAATTTTTTTTCACTAAAAATCAAAAACGGATCTCATCATCTTTGTGTTCATTTTTCACCAAAACGAATTTTGAAATCCGTTTAGCAGAAGACTGGAACGGAACTCGACACCCGTTTCAGTTTTTTTTTTAAAATTTGATTTTTATTTTAATTAATTTAATAATTTAGTGGAATGCCTGGAGCTCGTGGTCAAGGTAACTATTCTATTCTGATTGAATGAAGGAGGTTAAAGTAAGGTGGTGAAGGTAGTGATAATATATCCATGCTTCAAACGTGGGAATGCAAATTAGGAATTTGGCAATATTAGTTGCAACTAATTTGGCTTGATTTCCTCGAGAAGCGCACATTTGCAGAAGATTGATTGAGATTCCTCTTAGTTTGAATTTGGCAATTTGTGAAATTGAACTTGCATTTGCTTTGCGAGGGATTTGGCAACTTAACAATCATGCTTCAGACCTTTTTTTTGTTTGTGCACTATCAGAATGCATTATTTAAAGAGCATGAAAGGAGAGAAAAAGAGAGGTTTATATGAGGAAAAAAAAAGGAAAGATGAGTGCGTGAGGCTTTGTTGTTTGTTTGGTGGGGTGATACGAACTAAATCAAAATCATGTTGTTTTGTGTTTCTTGGTGATTTATGTTTGCATGTAGTTATATTTGGTTACTTGAAAATTTATAAATTTTAAACTTTGAATCATAGATATGGTTAGGACAAGAGGAAATTTATCTAAACGCGGTTCACGTGATGCATCCGAGAGTTCTACACAGGGTGCACGGAGGAGACCGACCACTTTTGCTCGTAGAAGGGGTCAGCACGAGGTTGATGTTGTTGAGGATGATGTTGCTGAGCATCAGGGTTCTGATGTTGCTCAGGACGAGGAATAGGGGATTGGCCAAGATGATGCATGATATCTACCTCTTCTACAGGTACCCTTTTATATTACATTTTGTTCAATATTTTTCTTGTTTTTTCTTTTATATCACAATAGTTAAATGAAATGTTATTTGAAACAGGCTTGGATATACGAGCACTTCCCTGCATTAGGAAGGAAACAATTATAGGATACATATGTGGAGACCGAACCCCGTGCCAGACGTTATGTCACTAGCTGCGCAACTTCCGTTATAACTGATGTTAGACTTTAATTGGATGCCTTGACATATGATGAGATGATTTGGAACCCATATGTAGCACATGGAGCTGGTCAACCACTTTTAACACATGCGATGTTTTCTGGCTTCCTGAGGCTTGGTATCCTCGTACACCGTTATCTGCCAGAGCGTGTGCTGCGACAATTTGGCTTCATGCAGCCTATTCCACGACATGAGACTACAATTTACTTGAGAATCCACTTGAGAATCCAAGAAACTCAAATAACTAAAATGATGATCTTCCATAATGAGCTATAATAAATAGAAAATATTTTAATACGTGAAAGAAGCTGGATTAAAGGCAAATAGATAAGTAAAATATGCAATCACAAAAAAATGATCCTTACCACAAACCAAAATAAACAAACACAATCAATCAAGCGCATACATTAATATAATCACACACCTCACAAACTCACTCACAACATTACTCCTTACTGGACTCTGTGAACACGCACACAACACACTACCTCACAAACTCACACACATCACTACACCTCACTCACTGCACCTCACTCGCTCAGTGCACTCTCTCACCACGCACACTACCTCACTCACTTAGTGCACTCTCTCACCACGCACACTACCTCACTTCACTCACGCACACACTACAACCATACACTCAATGCATTCTCTCACCACACACACAACACACACTACCTCAGCCACATAACACACTAAAACAGAACACTCCAACCTACATATTGTCACCACCTGCACTCCAACCTACACTCTCACCACCTGCACTCCAACCTACACTCTCTCCACCTGCACTCCAACTATTCTCAGTGACTCATTCCCCTCCCGTGCCTCGCCACGGAATAAGCAAAAGCAAAAAAAAAACAACCCTGAAACGGATGTCCAAAGAACGAAGAAAGCTATAAGAAATTTGAAGCATGTGTGGATGACCTTGCAAAGTTTGGACCACCTGAAGCGACCCAGTTCACACAGAACGAAAGTAGGGACCACTACCGGTGCAAAAGCACTTTCAAATGAAAATGAAAGAGAGAAAGTTGAACCACTGTTATGAGAATAATAATGACAACGGAGGAAAGAAAACGGAGAAAGAAGAAGAGAACGAAAGAAGGAGAAATACAAAAATTAGGGGTGCAACACTGTAAATATCAGTCAGGCACAGTAAATTCAATTTAATTGTCTCAACCGAGACAGATGAAAAATTAATTAAGGTCAATTTGATATTTTTAAAAATACTGAAGATTCTTTGGAGATGAAGGAAAAGCCCCTTTATCTATTGTTCAAGCCCACGTGATAACCGAGCCGCTTAAGACCCTAAACAAACATCACATACGATATATCACCAAATAGATAAAAAAGTTAAAAAAAAATAAAAAAATATCAGTTTTAATTTCTTCCACACTATATAAGAGCACAAAAAACTGGGTCCTTGCAATTTGAAAAATTTAATTCAACAACAGAAATTCTAGAGTAATGTAACATATTAAATATTAATTTGTGATTAATTGAGAAGCTAAAATCTGTTAAACTCTACTAATATTTAAAGTGAAGAATAGAAACTGAGTTGTTTTTACTTGCAGTTGGCGCCACTTTCACGGAAGATACTGTAGCTGTAGCGTAATCTTCACTGCAACTTCAGTGCTGTACAGTGTACAGTATATACGGTCTCTTATCAACATCCACGACATCACACCTTCCGTTAAAAGGTTCTGTAATGTGACGTGGCAAAACCAGATAGGTTGGTCGCAGTATCAGATTATGCAATAATAACAGAGTAGTAGTAGAAAGGAAATTTTTGGCTTCTTGGGTCGCAACTTCTGAGGACTATGCAAGTAATTAGTCAACAAAAAACCGAGTCAAGATCAAGACTCAAAAGCGCACACGCATAACTGTTTCAAACCTATCTATCATTCACTTGCGTCTCGTTTCTTTTATCCCTCTTCTAACACCACTCTTTGTTGCATCATTAATGAATATAATTTTATATGATCACACTCTATTATTATTTGATTTACATTTTTCTTATTTCCCTTTTTCTTTCAACTATTTTTTCGGGAAATTCTGCCAAAACTGGAAGTCTCAGGTTAGTTCTGTATTTCTCTGGTATCTGAAGAAATTAGTTGAGCGCAAAACACACACACACACAACAAAAACATATATTATTATATTGAAGTTATTGGATTCACATGTTAGAGGAAAAATCTACATTCAATTGTTTTGCTGAGTTGAGCCTTTGATTTTGTTGTTCAATGCCGAGAGGAGTGTCCAGTGTTCATTTGAGGGAGGGTCTCTTTTTTTTTTGGTTCATGTTGCTTAACTTGGATATTCTAGGCATACAAACACAAAATTGTTACTGATTTTTATGCTTGGAATGGCCGTTGATCATTTATCAGTATTATTCTTTTCTGTTATGGTCAAGATTATTTTTCTTGCTTTAGGACTTACTATTGTGAGTTCTGTTGATTCAGCTTAACCCGCACAACCGTTTGTCTCAATTGAGAATGTTTCTCAGCTCTACGATGTATGTTTCACTCACACAAGGGTCCAGACAGTTCTGAAATTGAGCTTTGGATCGGAAATGAAAACTTATGCGATTATGTTTATGTAGTGATGCACGTGTAAGAAGAATTGGTTTGGTATTATATGTAAATTTCATCACTGTTTTGGTTAATGAGTGTTGGTTTTCGAACGAACCTGAGGGTATGAAATGGAAAGCGAATTGTTAACTCGTGCTTCACTTGCCCCAACATCGGAGTTACTTTCTCGGACCATACTTGCTCTATTTGACACTGTGAAAGCAGCCAATGAGGTTGTCATTCACAAGGAAAATTTTAAGAGATTCGCTATTCATTTGGAGAATGTTTCATTTATATTAAAGTCTTTGTCAAAGGAAGACATACACAATGCCTGGAGCTTGCAAAAGGCTATGGCTGGTCTCAACCGAGAGGTTGAAGTTGCTAAGCAGCTTTCTGTTGAGTGCAACAGTAGAAGTAAGGTTTATCTTTTGATTAATTCAAGGAAGATTGTTACCCACTTGAATTGTTGTACCAAGGATATAGGTCGCGCCATAACCCTCCTCCCTTTGGCCTCTTTAGACATTAACTCTGGTTTAAATCAACAGATAAGTGAGTTGTGTCAGAAAATGTTAGATGCTGAGTATCAAACAGCTGCAACAGATGAGGAGATTTTGAAGAAAGTTGAGACGGCAATACAAGAGGGAAATGTTGATCGGTCGTATGCGACTCAGTTGCTAGCTGGCACTGCACGTGCAATTGGGGTCCCCGTGGAGCAAGGTGCTTTGAAGAGGGAATTCGAAGATCTGAAAAATGAAATGGAAAATGCCAAGTCAAGGATGGACATGTCAGAAGCTCTACACATGGAGCAGATTATTGCAGTGCTTGGAAAGGCAGATTTTATAACTTCAGCACAAGAGAAGGAAAGTAAGTATTTTGAGAAGAGAAATTCCTTGGGTGAGAGACCATTGTCAGCTCTGCATTCCTTTTACTGCCCAATCTCTCATGAAATCATGGTGGACCCCGTGGAGACTTCCTCTGGGAAGACATTTGAGAGAAGTGAAATAGAGAAATGGTTTGCTGAAGGGAACAATCTCTGTCCCTTGACCAGGTTGCCTCTGGATACTAAAATCCTGAGGCCAAATAAAACTCTTAAAATGTCTATTCAAGAATGGAAGGACAGGAACACTATGATTACCATTTCTACCATCAAATCCGAACTTGAAACGAATGATGAAGAGGAAGTGGTTCGGTCCTTAGACAAATTACAGGATCTGTGCTCAGAAAGAGAGGTGCACCGGGAATGGTTACAAATTGAGAATTACATTACTGTTCTCATTAGACTTCTTAGTTCTAAAAATCGTGAAATAAGAAAGCGTGTTCTACTCATCCTGTCTATGCTTGTAATGGATAATGCGGAGAACAAGGTATCTCATAATTCCTTCTCATTATTTACCATATTCATTTCAGATAGCTCAATGTAAAACTGATACCAGTATTGATTTTTCATAAAAAAAGTTGGTGATATTTCTTTTTGGCAGGAAGATATTGCTATAGTGGATAATGGACTAGGATTGATTGTTCGTTCACTTTCACGGCAAGTTGAGGAGCGCAAGTTGGCATTGAAGTTGCTGTTGGAGCTATCTAAAAGTAAAAGGGTGTGCAGTCTGATAGGAAACATTCAAGGAAGCATACTTCTGCTGGTAACAATGTTAAACAGTGATGATGTCGAAGCAGCCAAAAATGCACATGAGCTGCTGGAGAACCTCTCTTTCCTTGATCAGAATGTTATAGAGATGGCAAAGGCAAATTATCTTAAGCCTTTACTGCTGAAACTTTCTACAGGTAATCCATAAACGAGACACACCCTCTAAACTTGTAGTTATTTGTCTTAGAACATCAAAATTCTGTGTTATTTGCCATTCTTTTCTGCGAGGGCCAAAGGGACTTCATTTTTTGAATTGATATTGATATACATTCAACTCTACGAAGTAGGACATAAGTAGACATATTCAAGTACTTGAGGAAAATTCTGCCCAATTTAACAAGCCTGCCAACAATCACTTATAGGAAAAGTAAGAAAGTAAAATTGAATCAATTTTCTCTCAGAAAGCCAACTTGTTAACCTCTTTGGAAGCTCTCATCAAATTTTCCTAAAAATGTAGAAGTTGAAGTGTATACTGAAAATTGAACTACAAGCCATCGAATTTTTTACTAAAAAATTTCAATTTTAACTTTGTGAAATATAAATCTGGCATGCATCGCTATGTACTCACTGGTTATCGTTACTTATTTCCCTCATGTAGGACCAGGAAATGTGAAAAACGTTATGGCTGAAACTTTGTCAGAAATTACATTGATCGACCAGAATAAATTGTCTTTGGTCAAAGATGGGGCATTGCAACCTCTTCTTCAGTTGCTCTTAAATGATGACTTGGAAATCAAGAAGGTGTCTGTCAAAGCTTTACTACAGCTCTCAAGCATGCCAGAGAATTGCCTGCAGATGATTAAGGAAGGTGTTGCTCAACCACTGTTGGAATTGCTTTACTGTCACAGTTTACAGTCACCTACACTGCTTGAACAGGTTGTTGCCACAATAATGCATCTTGCCATGTCAACAACTAACCAACAAGCTGAAGTAGAACAGGTTTCATTCTTAGATTCCGAGGAAGACGTGTACAAATTCTTCTCTCTAATTTCTTTGACAGACCCTGAGATACAAAACAAGATTCTCAAAGCTTTTCAGGCGTTGTGTCAATCTTTCTATGGCTTCCGCATCAGAAATAGGTTGAGACAGGTGAGCACTTTTTTTCTAAAGTTTTCAAATTTTAAGCCCCTAATGTTACATGATTAGGAAAATATAGAGGAAAAACAAGTGGAATAAGATGAGAGCCGAATGAGATAGAAAGAGAAAAATAGTCCATTCTCGAGTGCAAAAGAATTCCTTGTACTACATTTCAGTAGTTAACTATACTCAAAATTTCAATACTTGCGATTCACTAAATTCTATCCCCTAATAATCTATTTAAGGTTGACCGCTGTTCAAACATGTATGTTTTAGATTTATAAAAGTAGTTTTATTACATGCTCCATCAACTCTCCCCGATCCTTATATCAAACTATGGAACAGAATGATTCTGGCCACCTTAATCACAACAACAACAATAGCTGTATTAATAGTTAGTATCATCCAATGTGTTCAGGTGATTTTATAGATATATTTACAGCAGATTTCATACTTATATTCTATTACATTCTCTTTCACACTCTCCCCTATTCTTATATCAAACTATGGAACAGAGTAATTCTGGCAACCTTAATAACAGCAAGAATCGTAGCTGTATTAATAATTATTATCATCCAATGTGTACGGGTAATTTCATAGTTATATTTCACTGCAGATATCGGCCGCTAAATTATTGGTTAACTTATTGGAGACTAATACTCAAAGAGTGCGGGTCAATGCCTTGAAGCTGTTGTATTGCTTGACAGAAGACGATGATTATGGCAACATCTCACCACATATAACTGAAAGATTCATTGAAGTCTTGCTTGCCATCATTGAGGCTTCTGATGACGCAGAAGAGATGATTACTGCAATGGGTATCATCTCTAAACTACCGCAGGAGTCTCAAATGACCCAGTGGCTTCTAGATTCTGGGGCACTTAAGACTATTTTGACTTGTCTTACCGATCAACATAGCCATGCCACAGACAAAATCATAGAGAATTCTGTTCAAGCTCTTTGTCGTTTCACTGTCTCATCGAATCTGGAGTGGCAGAAGAGTGTGGCTTTAGAAGGCATAATCCCAGTACTGGTGCAACTGCTGCTTTCTGGAACACCCTTTACAAAACGAAATGCAGCCATTTCCATCAAACAGTTTTCAGAAAGTTCCTATCGCTTGAGCGAGCCGATAAAGAAGCCAGGTATTTTCAAATGCTGCTTTGTAGCTCGAGAAACTGGTTGTCCAGCACACTTAGGCACCTGCTCAATCGAGTCTTCGTTCTGCATCTTGCAAGCTAATGCCTTGGAGCCCCTTGTGCGCTTGCTTAGTGAGACGGATGTTAGAATCTGCGAAGCTTCCTTAGATGCGATACTAACTTTGGTTGATAGTGAAGCACCGCAAAGTGGAAGTAAGGTACTTGCAAATTCAAATGCCATTGCACCAATGATACATTTGTTGAATGTTCAAGCTCCCAGGTTGCAGGAAAAAATTCTAATAGCTTTAGAACGAATTTTCCAACTAGATGAAGTGAGAAATAAGTTCAAAGCTGTGGCTACAATGGCCTTCGTAGGCATAACTCAAGGGAAAGATAGCCGTTTGAAAAGTCTTGCTGGAAGAGGCCTTGCTCAATTGGGTATACTTGATAAACAGTCTTCTTATTTTTAGAAAACTGTCTCGCAATTGTTTGGTTATTTGTATCATTTAAGGCACAGAAATTAAAAACAAAATTTATACAAGCCAAGTTCATGTTTAAACTTTGTTTTTTTTTCTTCCCTTTATCTTCTTTATCCAAGATCTATACGTATTGTAGGGTCATTGTTGTCCTGATATGTCCGAGGCATGTAATACCTGAAATTGATGATGATTGTTCCCTTTCTACTGTTCTAAAGAAATATTGCATTGGATTGAATAGTAATTGGCAGCATTTCCGAACTTTGGCTACAACATATGCATATGAAGAAAACATCTCCTGACTTTTCCATTATTGTTCCCCAGTTCTATTGTCAGATGTTGAAATGTTGAATTTAGTAACTGAGAATAGTAAAAGGGTTAACATAGATTTTCCAGTTTGGCTTACTCAATTGTGAAATTTGATCCAAATCTTGGTTTTGTTGGTTTCTCTCAGGCCTAAGCTGGATAATAAGTCCTTGGAAAGAAATCTGTTAACTTCTTCCCCTCGCACCCAGACTACTGGTAAATAAAATCAGCACATTTTTAAAAAATAATTTGTTACACACATGATAATTCTTTATTAATTTATGTAAGTTAAGAGAGAGAATCGAGATATGAGTTTATGAAGGAAAGGTTGAATCAATTTTCTATTTTAGACTTTAGAAGAATTAGAAGAGATGGTTACTGCTCAAAGCATGGAGTAGAAGAACACTTTTTTGGTCAAAGTCTCTTGCATAATTTCAATGACTGAAAACGTAGAATATAAAAATAATATCAATAAAATAAATTTTCACTAAAGAAAAACCATACATAAACTAAAATGGTAAAAAAAAGAAAATTTTAAAGAAAAAAAAATAGTAAGAACACTAACACTGAAAAGTCCTAAAAGATAATATAAAAGGAAATTAATACTTAAGGAAAATTGATAAAAAAAGACTTACAGATAATAAAATTAGAAAGTATCACTTTCAAATAATATAAAAAAAGGGTTAAAAAATTTATTAAAAAAGTGGGACTTAAAAAAACAGTGAATGACACAACTGAAAAAAAACCGACAAATTTAACAAGAACAAAGAAAGGTATTTAAAGAAAAATTTAATAAGTTGAAGAGTGATTAAGAGTTAATAATAAATGTAAACTGTGGAGTAAAATATTTTTCTTAAAGGGGTTTTTACCTTCGACCCCAACCATTTCTTCGTCCTCTCAAATATTCACATTGACGACGATCTATGATGTACAAATATGATACGTGTAGTGTATTGGATACAACAAGTATCCAATACGTCGATACTTTAAATTTAAAATAATCAGATACGATACATGATATATACGTGATATATGAATAATGAAAAATGTATAATAATTCTTACAAACATAATAAATATATGATTATTAATGTGTGAATCCAAATTTTGTAATTAGAGACCAATTATTTTGGTAGTCAAAACCTTGAAGCTAATGTTAGTGACCAATTTAAAAAATAATTCATCATTAAAACTATTTTAATTATCAATTTAAAAATCAATTTTAATTTTTTTGGAACTATTTTAGTTGTCAATTTGGTCACTATATATTGACTAATTATTTTTTGTCACTAAAATTAGTCACTATTTAAAGATTTTATTGTAATACTACTACTTTATAAATTAGATACTTCATTGATAAGTATTTTTAAAGTATCTTAAAGTATCGACACAATCGTGTCGGATACAAATACGTGACCCAAGTTGAAGTATCAGTGCATCATAGATGTGGTAATTATCTATCTCTGACATGAGGAAGTAAGTGGTAATTAATTTATTAAATGTGTTTTTCCAATTTTTAGTTATTTTTAATTTTGTTAATTTGTGATGTTTGTTATGGTTGGAGGTGGAGGAGAAGCCCCGGTGCAGAAATCCTAGGTCTTAGCCCGTAAATGCTTGTTATGGACCAAAAAGCCCAAATTACATTGGGCCTTAGCTTGAATGGTCCAACTACAGAAACACCTGTAAGAGATGCGAGGTTGCGTTTGCATCTTCTCTCTCTTTCTACAATTTTCCTTGTCAGACAGATTCACTCTGAAGCTAAACGCTGCAAAAAATGTTCAAAAAGTACGCTTACTCGCTCTACAAAGATAACTGTGAAATCACCCTTCCTATACTCTGATGTGATTCAAAACCTGTTTTTCTCTCTCCTTTTTTTTTTTTCATTATGGGTTTTTCCTATGGATATTTTCGGGGTTTCGTTGCCAATTGCACCATTGATGGTGGAGATGGTGCTATAAACCCTAAAACATTATTAATTTTGTATTGGAACGCCCAATGTCCTCTTTTCCTAGTATCACCTTCTCCCAACCACTCGATAATTCCTGTAAAATGTGTAACATGTTCTCTAATTCATGTCCATGAACATGATCCTATTGTTCCCCCAACAATTGTTTATTATAACGTTGATTTTCCAGTATTTATCTTCAGATGTACGTTTAATTTTTTTCTCCAGATTTTCAGGCGAAGATGTGTCTGCACAGAACCAAGTGAAGGCCTCTGTTCAACGAAAAATACGGCAAAGTATTGCAGAAGAGGTTTAACCTTGTATAACAACATTCGTTTTTGGTACTGATTGGTTTTTCTGTCACATGTATACTAACTGCAATCCCTTCTCTGCAGTATCCAGGCCTTGAACCTGTGTTGGATGATATACTTCCCAAGAAGTCCCCTCTTATAGTTGCTAAATGGTTTGATTGTGGTTGTTTTTGTTGTGCATTTTTCTGTGTCATATCTTTTATGGTTGCTAACTGATTATTGCTTTTTTCCCATGGTCTTGTAGTCAGAACCATCTCAACCTGGTTCTTGTGAACAACGTGCCTTTGTTTTTCAGTGTTCGTGATGGACCATACATGCCCACCTTGCGACTTCTCCATCAATGTAAGTTTATAGTTCATGTATTTTTTAACTTGCCTAGTAACAATAATTATAAACATTTCGCTGGTTTTTAATTGACTGCATATTGCATGTCTTTTACATACCAAATGTTCAATGTTACATAATAAACTATTGAGGATGCAGCTTTGGGTACAGCTCATATGATGGAAAATATATTGAAATGGATTATGTGGAAAAATTATACTTGGTTAAATATTTTTCCTTTTAGATCCAAATATAATGAAGAAATTACAAGTTGATCGTGGCGCAATTAGATTTGTCTTGGCGGGGGCAAACATAATGTGTCCCGGTCTTACATCTCCTGGGGGTTTCTTGGATGAGGATGTAGGAGCAGAATATCCTGTGGTACTTCCATTATATTCTATTATACATATATTGATTATAATGCACAAAGTAAGCATTTTCTAGTGAATTTATATATTAATCATAACCAAACCATGTATTTATCTGATATTAGGCGATCATGGCCGAAGGAAAACAGCATGCTCTTGCTATTGGCTTTACAAAAATGTCCGCAAAAGACATGTAAGAAACTTTTCTTATCCCGTCCTTTGGTTGGAGGAAGTTTTTGAATGATTTAAGTATGAACTCTTTCACTATAAATATATGGATACTCTGTCAGATATTCTCGTTTTACTATTAAAAAGGTTTATTTTGGGCTTGGCAAATTTTCAAGGACAAACAAAACCAAACTAACGCAATCAAATTCAAGTTGGTTTATGTATGATCATGTGGTTGCCATATTTTCAATAATTTTGTACACAAATTTTGTAAAGATAAAGCTAAGAAAGTAACAAATTGCAGCACAGCAGAATCACCCCTTACCTGAATACCCTCGTCTGGTAACACCAACTAACATCCCACATTTCTGCACCCCTTGCACTTTCATCAACTGCTCCGTACGACCAAAACTACTCACCTATTAGATGCACTTGATCTCAAGCCTGAGATGGGTGCTTCTCAAGCTCCCCACATCCATCACCATCAACCTTGTGAAGTCAACTCAGCAATGCTGCTCTCTGCAACTGGTTGCAACCAATTATTCCAACATTCTACTCAAATCCGTAGTTCATCCAAATGAATCAACTCAGCAATGCTGAGATATGATGATTGCATTTTGATGGGTGGCCCATGAGAGGTCACTGACGGGTAGGGAGGAGAATATTGAATAGAGTTTTATCTTTAACTCATATGGGAGTGAATTTTTTTTTTCGTAAGGCATATATAGAAATACATTGGGTTGGCTTTTATGAGTTTCAAGCTCTTTAGTTGACTTGACTTAAATTAGATTTATATTCTTGTTAACTAATTTTCCTCCCAATTCAATCCGTTTTTTACTTTTGGTTTGGTTTGGGTCATGTGAGTTCCTCAGTCAATTGGAACGTGCTTCTTCTACCATACATTTAAGAGAAAAATTAAGATCTAAATAATTGTTTTTGCCATATCTCATTAAGAGCGTACGATCTCTCATGTGCAATCAAGGGTGGACCTTGTCTAAGTGGGGGATAATGAACTCCCCAAACAATTTTTTCCTTGGCTTCTATGAACACATTTATATGCCAGTCCCTTCTGACAGTGTTTTCATGAATATTATTTAGCTCCCTCACCTAATTCCTTTTCAGTATCACCAGTGTGCAATAATGAAAATACCATTGCAAGACCGGTGAGAAACAGTGAGAAAGACCAGTTTTTTATTTTAGTTTATTGAATGAAACTGAGGATATTGGAAGCAGTACACACTTTCATTGATCTGAATCCACTCCTTACATGATTTCTCTATCACATAACTCCCCCCTAAACCATTTACTGTATTTTTATGCAGTTACTGGTCTACAGACTATAATTTATAATTGAACCTTAATGAGCTGCAGGCATATCCTGCCGTCTTTCTAAAGCAAACCAAGTTTGATCATGATGGGTCTGCTATCAAATTAGCACCAGCTCAACTGAAACTTCAACATTGTATTTTAAAGGCTTAAAGCTGGAGCATCACTTTACTGCCTATAATATCAATAGTGTTCCTTACATCAATGCCATAGCATTTGCTTTTTGTTATTAAATAATAAAAAGTCGTCGATGATGTCAAAATAAAGAGAACTTTTTGATTTGCCTATGTTAATTTTCCTTGGTTGATTCTTGTACTCAAGAAGTTAAATATTTCTGTGGTTTCAGAAAAGCAATCAACAAAGGAATTGGGGTTGACAACTTGCATTATCTCAATGATGGTCTTTGGAAGGTATGATGGATATATGCTTTCCTTCTTGTTCGTATCACTATTAAGAAATCAGTAGATGTAGTGTCTCATATTCTTGCCTTTTAATGTACCCATTAGTGCTTCATAATATATTTTCTTCTGATTTTTTTTTTTTTTCCTTTTGGTGTTAGTTCTATATTTGATGCATCCTCATTATCTATTTTCTATACTACGTTGTAGATGGAGCGACTTGATTGAAGATGTTGTAAGAGCTTCAATGCCTACTACTAAGATGAATTCCTGTTTTCTGGACCTTGATCTAGATCTTAGGGATCATATGCGAACTTGTATGTTTGTTGTTATACGGTATAAACAGTAAAAAAATGAGTTTTGTTATACAGAGTGCTCTTAGTACTATGTAGATTTCCTGTAACATGGAATACACTCTGCGTGTTGACAAATACGAAGTTTTGTTTACTTTCGGACTTGAAATGAATACTGCAATCATGCTCGGAAAGTTAATTCAAACTTGATGCCATTTGATACTTTTGATTACCACAATTTCTTAAACAATAGCAAATGATGTAGAGAAAATTGGCTGTTGAAAAAAGTGTAGTTTATTCATTGCATTATTAGTAGAAATGACGCCATGAGCCAACCTGGGAATCACAACTTTGAGCTGGATTGGGTTGAAAAATCAAATTGTTTTGTCGGTTATGATCTAAAACTGGTATGGTTCACTTAATCCTTCGGGTTTGAACTAGATTATGGTTTGCTAATGGCGAACTGATCAACAACTCCGTATATTTTTAAAATGCTCTATTCTAAACTGAAACTGTAATTTCTTTGCCTCCTCCGCACACTTTCCTCTATCATTCCCACATCATGTTGCCACGCTACTTGACTTGGAAAGATTGGAATTGAGCTTCACACCATTCACAAGTGTTGTCAAGACACCACAAGAACTCCAAGAACATTTGTTCCTCTCACACAACACTCCTCCCTTCGATCTTGTCCCATCTGTGCTCCATTAGATTTGATCCTCCCGTGTTCTTCTGTTGCTCCTTTATGTTTCTCTGTTGCTTCTCCACTTTCCTTTTCTAAGGTTTGTTTGTTAACTCATCTTTCTAAGGTTCGTTCTGCACATGGTGGAACATGAAGCAAAGTTGAAGAGAAAGTTGGTGGAGTTGTTAAGGTTTAAAGGACATATTTGATCCGTGAGTTGAAGTGGAGAGAAGAGAAGGTTAAGATCGCTTAGCTTGGAAGTGTTAAACGATGCTCTGGCCATTGTTGTCAATACGTAATACCCAATTGATGATGATAGTTAAAGGGTGCTAATGAAGTTGGCATATATTTTATACTTTTCATTTTTATATGTACGAGTGAGTCAACCTTAACATATCAATTCGTGGTGGATTGAGTCACCTATCTTGTTCATTTTTACTATATGACTCAGGTATCCAAAAAACATCATCTCAATGCTTTTGATAATCCAATTAGTAGGTTTAAATATACCTTGTTTCAACTTTATGGTCCCTCGTTATAAGCGCTCCAAAATATTTGTCATACTCACCAAAGAGGCTCGAGTGAGTGATCTTGCTAACTACTTACGCGGATGCCAATATGGAGTGAAAATTACAGGTCATCAAAAAGGTAGCTGGTGTAAACACGTTAGTGATTAACATGACATGAAAATTTAGTTAATTGTGATTTATCTAATTTCTCATGTAACAACCCTTGTTATTAGGGTTTGTGTCTTAACATTACCAATAATGCGACCGAGTCTCATTGTACATCCAATAATCAGGCGTATAGATATGAAGATTGACCACATTTTGTCGAACGAGGTAGAATTTAATCGCAAGTTTCAGCGATATGCCATCCATTGTTATATTCAGCTGTTTATTTGGTGAAGGGTAGTAAATCATCGATTTAATCGACCACAATTATTGCCATCTTTTTTTGTTTTCATGTGGGTTAAGGGTTTAGTGCGTATCGGAAAGTATTATCCTTTCATGTGGGTTAACTGTCAACATTTGAGCACTTTCGAAAACTAAATTCCGAAGACCACGTGAGTGGCTTCTCACTTTCTAGTTTCCATCAAATTATCCTGAGAAATAAGTTTCACATGTAGCCAAACAATAAAATCTAAGATTTTCACCTCTAACTTTGTAGTTTTTATGAAATTTTAACCAATAAAAATGGTTTGCTGAAAGGTGGCTGCTATTGTCAGAGTATATTGCTAGCACTATCATACAATAACAATCAGTGAATGGGACAACCTTTAACTGCAATGCCTTTCTCAGTGGGACAAGTAGCCAAGGGACAACCTTCAAGATTATTTCCCCACCAGTTAAGCAAAACGTTGTTGTTGTTCAAAGCAAGAAACAACAAGATTGTCATAAAGGCAGTTCCAGCATCAAGACCACCAGACAGTACATAATTGCAGCGTTTCCACCATTGTTGTCTATATCTGTATGCAACGAACCCTGAGAGAAATGCAACCAGTATCCAACTAGTGAAGTTAACAGCTGTTGCAGGAGGCATTATTGATGTGGCACCCAACAACACAGGCATGTGAATTAGAGTTATCCACTTTTGCCCAGGAAATGCCTTGTGAGCAAGCCAAACCAGAAAGGGAGCAATAGCTCCACCAAGGAAGAAGAAATTCACTTTGGAATATTCACCAAGGTCTCCAAAGATTCTGCGTGGTCCAAGAAGACCCCATATAACTGATGCATCAAAGAACACATTGTCCATTGGGCATGTCCAAGGGCTATCAGGATCCAACATGTTGGTGTCACAAAGGTTAGGGATCGTTTTCATCAACCACCATGCCGTTACTGTGTATATAAATACTGATAACAGTGTTCCTACAACCTGCGTACAGTAAAATTTGCAACTGGATTTAGTTTCTTCAAATAAGAACTAACGCCTAATATGTGCTTTATGTACTCTTACCTGTGCCATGAACATTGTTCTTGGAGGAATCTTCATATAGTGTCCAAGTTTGAAGTCTTGCAAAAAGGTTAGTGCTTGAGTCATGCTGATGTAGCCATACACCTTAAAGCACATGTTAGCCACAGGGCGCTCTGGATACATGTAACCAATTATGTATTCTGTTATGATGTTTAAACCGGGTTGCTGTTAAGAACAAAGAGATGGGGTCTTAGAAAATTCTCCTTAGCTAGCATCATTGTAAAGTTAGCAAGTTCAGTAAGTGAATTGTTGAGATACCTGATTTGTTGTAGCATTTATTATTCCGATTGGAAGTGTAAAGAAAATGGAAATTGCACAAGCTAGCAACACACCCCACCAAGGCAACTGGAGCGATTCATTGTAGTGCTCACAAATAAATATAATAAGAGCGATGTTCACTACTAGAATGATGTAAAACCACCACATTGGCACTGATTTGTATCTTCTCATGAGTCTTGTGTGTATGTCTATTTTTTTACTGTTTCCAAAGGCCCTTTTACTTTGATTCCACATTTCCCTGCATAGGACGCATATATAACTGTTAATGAAATTGAAACTTCGAAAGACACAGCATATTTCAGATGATGGTGAACAAAGTGGATACCTGCCATGAAAGAGCAGAACATGCACAATGGTAGCAGAAAGTGCTGCAAATCCAAGGCCATAGGTCATTGCAAAGAATGTGCTGAGATGCACAGGTCCGTTGATTGCATAGGCATGCCGATCAAGGTGGAAATCGGAGTTGACAATAGTTGAAATGTCATACCGGGAACCGTTTCCCATGAACAGCTTACTTGAAAATATTGGAAAAGTCTTGGCATCATAGACATTGAACCAGTAAGAAATTGGTGTCATCACATACATTATAAGCAAAAACCCAACAGCAATGTTAGCAGTAGCAAACCAAGGGCTGGCTAATGGACTTCCAAGGTAAGCAGAAATGGTAGACCAATCAAATCCAAATGCTGCAATTCCAAGACCCTTCAAGCCAGAACCAAGTTGTTGGACAAGAATGGACTTGGGGGCAACCCAACAAATCCAAGAGAAAGATGTCAACATTGAAAACATATAGCCAGGAAACACATAGTAAGCCAAGCCTGAGACCAACACAAGCAGGAAAAACTGGGTTCTAGTTGTGCCTCCTTTTGGCCTCTTTCCTTTCTCATGCAGAGCACTGCATTCATGTACTGAATCAGCATAGTTGCATAACTAGCTAAATAAAAAATGCTAGCAGCACACTCATCTAGACACATTTTCTATTGATGATTGAAGTTAATTGAAATTTTCAGTTTTTGATGAATAGAAAGGGTATTGTTGCTAACACTACAAAGAAAATTCACCTGAATAATGAGACTTGAACCAGATTAGAAGGCCACCACATTTCCCCTGGCTCAACTAGAAATTTCCGGAATAGTCCTGCCCAACCAAACCCCAGCACCTGAATTTGAATCACAAAGCATAACTTATGATAATACTCCACACAACAAGTCCATTAGTACAGTACAGGAATTAATACCATTACAAAGAAAAGAAATAGCTTTGCAACAATGTTTTCCACTTATCCTAGAGACTAAGAATGTTACAACATTATTGAGTATCCCTAACTAAATAGGACAATACTATGCATGATGGTAGTTTTTCTTTCATTTCACTTCCATCTCAGTTTTCTTTCGATGGCTGTCTTTATTTTTCATCAAATCACTTGTCAGGTGAAATCGCTTATCTCTCATCTAATCTATTTTAGTGATATCACCAGTGTATGTGTGACTAAAACCAGATAGCTTGAAATTACAATTAAGATAATAGAAGAAGACAGCAACTAAGACTGTCCAGAATTGACATTACTAGCTTCCACACATCCAATTTTGGGTGTAGGAGAATCGTTACTCTCCAAAAATGAAACAACAGATTTGTTGGGACATGTCACAGGACTGAATATTGACTAAAACTTCAAATATTTTTATCTTGGATCATGTAATCTCATTTAATGTTCTTTATCAAAGCTGTAAGAAACTAATATGACCAAGTAAAACCAACCTAAGCTTTTCAAACTTTGTTAAGCATTTTAGTAAAAAGTAGATGATTTCTTTAAGGCCTTTCCAATTTTAAGCTACAATTTTCAGAGCCTGGGATTCAAATCTCAATTTATTCCTTTCATTTTTCATCTTCTCTCACATGGTAGGGCCCCTGAGGAATTTTTCAGTCTCCAAAGAATAGAATACACAAAAGAAGTCATATGGTAATCAATTCCTTATAAGTTAAAAGTTGCCCTTGTAATTGACTTGAAATACAAAGTATACATGTTTTTGTTGACAGAATTATCCAAGAGTTGACTCTAATACCGTGTTCCCTAGATTGTCATAATTTTAACAAGATTGCATAGGATTGATTCTGAGTATCTGAACATCAAGTTAGTAAGTACAAAAGAAATATTAATTATATGTAATCCCCAGTTTTGCTAAGACTAAAGAAGTAACTAATTTAACTCATAACAAAATGTGTCCAAAATTCCTATCAACGAACATACAGGTATTAATTATAGGTATGCTGATTTTAAAAGAATTAACAAAAAAGTATTACAGATTGTTACAATTAATAATCTGTTTTATAAAGAGGAACAAAGACTAATAAATATGAAAGGTAGTGAAGAAAACCTGAGTAGTTAACATGACAAGTAAGGCAGGAAGGAAATCAAGCTTTCTTTTATACATGAGCTTGACTGCACTCAAAATATGAGTTGCATAGACAGTTCCAGCACCAGAATTGGCGAAGATGGTTATGAGAACATGTTCTTTGATGTTGAAAGGTCCAGGGTTGAGTGAGAACTCAAACCTTGTATCCTTGAAGAACACACGTGTCGGCAAAGTCCTTGCCATGAAGTGGCCAATAGGAACCACAGCAATCTGAGCAGAAACTGAGGTAACAATCAAAGGCTGTGTCCTGTACCAGAAAAACTGGTTCACAAAGGACAACAAGACGCATGAAAGAACCCCCAGAACCCACATTCTAAAGGTGAGAATCTGCATGTTGGGGTCATCGGTTTTGGGCACAGTGAGTTCCACTTGTTTCACTGGACACTCTTCATTTTCTGAGTCTGAGCCACCCTGAACCTCAAAAGTGGAAGGCATGGTGAAAGTGTGTTGGCTTGAAACAGAAATAAGGTGTTACAAGAAATTGGTAGATATATATCCATGTATATTTACAAAGACAGTGACGAATATTTCTACGCACAAAACGACATAGCGCAATATTTTGGGAAAAACGAAGAGCTATGACACCGACTTAAAGTTGTCTATATCATCCACACTACTATTTTGATGAATGTTATGTTTGACCTTCATTTTATTGCACATCAAAGTAAGTATCGTCATTGGATGCTCCTTTAGTCCTTCCCTTCAATGATGACTAAGCTCTTATTTTTTTATAATGATACTATACAACAACTAAATTTTAATAATTTTCTTTTATAATTTAAGTTACATATTTTGAGTAGATTTAAAATATAAAAAAATAAAAAAAATTTAAAAATGGAAAGTCACTTAAAATATAACAATTTAGATAATAAAAAAAATTATCAAAATTTAGTTATTATAATATAATTTTTCTTTATTTTTACGTACAACATTAGTATAGATATCCGTGATATATTATTATATAAATTTGAGGTTATTAAAATATAAAAATATAATTAAAGTTTAACATTAATATTTTATTTTACAAAATTAAACAATAATATTTTGGTTGTGTTATATTAAAAATTTATTTAAATTAGTTATAAATATTTTTAATAAATTTATTGTATATAATTATTTTAGATAAAGATTGATTTAATCAAAATTAAAAATTTAAGTTTAATTTTAAATGACACATTGGTTAAACAATGTAGAAAAATTATAAATAATAGACTATTTAATGATAAAAAGATGAGCGAAACAAAAATTATTGAGTAGGCTATGTAAAAATAAAAATATTAGCCGATACAATAAAATGTAACAAAATGTAATGAGTAGATAATGTAAACTACATCGTAAAAGGATGTAAAGATAGGTTAAATGATGTAAATTAGATCATGCAGAAAAAACACAAAGAGTAGATTCTATAAAAATATAAATGTTACACACCTACTAGATTTGTTGTGTTTTAATACAAATTCATATTTCAAATTTGGGTTAAATACGTTTTTAGTTCGTTAATTTCTAGTAAAAATTGAAATTAATTTCTTTTCAAAACTTTAGACCAATTTAATATCCCAACTATAGAAATTGATGGATTTAGTCTTTTTTAACCAAACTCGGAAATTATTTGACATTTCAAGGACGTTTCAAGCGCTTAAGGATAACATTTAAGTTGTTTATACTGTTTGACAATTTTCGTTTCAATGGTAACTGGAAACGTCATTGAAACGTCAACTAAACTTAACAAAGTTTGATTAGAAAAACTAAATTTATGTATTTATAAACATAGGGAATTAAATTGGTCTAAAATTTTGAAAATGAACTAATTCTAATTTTTACTATAAGTTAAAGGACTAAAAACATATTTAACCCTTCCACTTTTATTTTTTATTTATTGTATTTGACTTGAAACTATTATTATATTATATCAAAACTTAATACTATTTGTTTAGGTAAAAATATATTATTTTTCTTATTAATATTATGTTAGACAATTAAGACTAGATTGTTTAAGTATCAAATTATTTAAAACCTTTTATTTCAATAGATTAATGTGATGATAAAAAAATTGTTTCAATAGATACAATCATAAAATGATCACATTATTTGTGATAAAATTATTATGAATGTCATTAATTTTTTTTATTAAGATAAAATTGATATTATTATACTTTATTTATTTTAGTATTTGTATTAATATTTAATCTATACATTATTATTTTTAGTTATTATTGTTTTATTCTATCATATTATTTACATTATATATAAATATATAAACTTTTACTTTTAATTATTATTCTTTTATTATATATCTTAACGGTAAATAAGGGAGAATCAAAATGCAAGGTGTCACTTGTCTTTTTCTTTGTTTCATCTCTTCTTTTAGACAAAAAAAAAAAAAATATGACGGTCCTATTAATTTTGAAGTTTTCTTTTTCTCTCTTTTTTTCTAAAATTGTTCTTATTAATTTCATCAAACTTGCCCTTTGAAAATTTTGAACTCCGCACAAAAATAGAAGTTTTAAAGACGCAAAAGGTCCACTTTGTGAATAGTGATGTGAAGTGAATGAATGGCACAAATTTCTCCGCCACTCGTCTTCACCCACTTTCACGCTAAAACTAAACACTACTTTTTTGGCTTTATTTCAACTTTTCTATAAAAACCTACCTTCTAATATTTTCTGCAATAATTGTTTTTATAAAAATATTTCTATTTATAATTTGCTTTTCTAAATTTAAAATAATAGATAAAATATATTAATATGTTACTTCACGAGCCTAACTTTATCTTTTATACATATAGAACAATTTCATATACTTGAACAATAAAAATAGCACACTCTTTTCTCTTCTAATAAATACCATACTCCCAACTACTACGGCACCCCAAAATTCTTCGGTGATTAATAAGATACAACTTTCTGTATCATATACACTTTTATTGCAAAAAGAATAATTTTAAAATACTTTCAAGTGTAAAAAATTATATAGATAAAATTATTAAAAATAAAATAATTTGAATATTTAGGTGGAGTTATTTGATGTATATATTCAAAAAAATTATTGTAATTGTAAGTAATTTAGTCTCAAATTACAGAGGACAAAATTGTATAGTTTTAAAAAATAAGGATACTAAATTGAACAAAAAATTTAAATAAAAGACTGAGTTGAAAACAACTATTTCCACTGTCACGTGTCAATACGGTAAACTGCGACGTGGCACGACAGTAACATGAGAAGAGAAGTGACAACTTATAAATTTAAAAAAAAAATTAAAAAAAAAGTTAAAAATTTTACCACTTGACACGGGTTTTGGACGAACACGGTGTTAACTTCAACTTAACGGAGATGACCAAATTGAACCATTTTAAATAACTGGATTACTAAATTGAATCAATCAATAATAAATGAACCGAATTGAACCAAACCGAAAAAATTAGGAGTCTAATTCAGTAATTATACCAACTTTTTATAAAGTGTAAAAAGAAATATTCCACACTTAATTGTAAACTAGTATTCATTTATGATATTATTCAACGAGATTCTTTTATTTATTGTATATATATTATATTTTAATTTTGTTTTCAATTGTAGTTTTTGAAGTTTTATTTGTATAGTTTGTAAATTTTGTAAAGTTGTATTCTTCCTAGAAGTGTGAAGTTATGGAAAATCACAAAAAGATATCATGTAAAATTAAATTTTAATGTTACCCTTTGTATTTTAGGTAATGCTAAGAAAAAAAGAAGACCAACTAACAAGGATTATTATGGCAGCACATTAATTAGTAGGGACACTTCTGCTTTAGTATTCACATTTATGTCTCAATATTTGACTCTATTTTCCATCTTTTATACTTATATCTTCTCAAGAGCTCTTTAATTAATGACATTTAATTTGGCTCAGCCTTAAACTTGTTTCCTATAACACTTAAAAGTAGTGATTTAAGATTTTATTTATAGATTAAATTTCGAAATAAAAAACATATAGATCAAAGTAAATGTTAACATTATTGTAGAGACTAAGAATAATAATTTAAATTTTTTTATCGATTAAAATTTTGTTTTATAGAAACAAAAGTAAAAATTTATCTATTTATAAAAAGTAGAAACAGACTTAAGCTTTTTAATTAAGTAATGAACCTTCTTATTTATGTTGACAAAATAACTAAGATTGGTGGATAATTTTATCCTTTATATATGTGCTTAAGAGTTTATGAAACTTTTGCATAGAACTCAACAGATTATAGTCATTTTCAAGGGATAGTTGGAATTTAGAGAACATTGCTAGGCAGTGAGAAATTGAGAATGAATTACATTATGCGCAATTTATGTAAATGATTTCAGATTCTTTACTAATTTCTTTGGTTTTATTTTTTTGAACATTAAAAATACATTGTACTAATATTTTAATATATTTTAAAATGTTAAAATTAATGATAAATTAGTATATTAGGAAAGTACAATACAGAAATATCATACATAGATCAGCAGAAAATCTAAATTCTTATTCAGATTATTATAGAATTTGGATTTTTCTAATTGATTACGCATTTGAATGATAATTTGGTGTTTCCTACAATTAAGGGCAATAATTTAGGCACTAGTTTGTCTACAGTGAGGATCCGGTAAGCTATTTCCTCTTTTTCTTAATCTCTTTCCAAAAGTCAAAAAACTTCATAACTTTTATTTCTGACAGTGAAATGGTTATGAAATTTGTTATTTCTATTTTATAATAAGTTCATCAGTTTATGTTAATTCAAATTATTTTAATAGAAATGAAAAAAAATATTATTTTAAACTTTGAAAAGAAAAACAAATAAAAAAATATAGATTTATTTTTTTAAAGGAACCAAAAAAACTTTATGTGAACTTGGGGTATGAAAGTCTGTGAGTGTGATGTGTGAATGTTGATGGTGTGGATGATTTGATTACTGATTATTGCAAGTGACTCACTCAATTTTTCTATTTTCCCATTTAAGTATAGTTTTTGCAGAACAGCCATGATTGAAAGTTTCTTTTAGGTTTTTATGTCTTCTACATGATTGTTCTAAGTTATGTCATTAACTCACCTAAGTTTTTTTAGGTATGTAACTTTGGGTCCTCAAAGAAGTGGGACACATGTGGGTTACTAAATCGATCTATTATAATATGTTTTTAATCGATAATAAAAAAAAAGTAAACATTTTTTTACATTCTCTTTCTCTATATAAAAATGAAGATCACTATCCAAACAGTATATTGGACATTATATAAATCACTAAATAAAGAAACACCGTATAACATATACTTTAGAGATATTAAATATAAAAGAAGAAGCTGATGTTAATATTTTTGAAGTAATTAAAATTTGGATACGAAATTATGATTTTTTCCTCTTAAATTTTAATATATTTTAATTTTCAAACTTTAAAAATAATGAATATAATTTTTTTTTAACTCAAATACGTTAAATTTCATTTTGTTTACTTGTCATAAAATAATATTTGAGTTATTTATACCGTTCTAAACATATTTTAACTCAAATATCATTTTTTAACATAAAAAAAATTAATATTAATGTAATTAAATTAAAAGAACTATATTAATTTATTTTTAAATTTGAAAACAAAAATATATTAAAATTTGAGAACAATAACTAATTATAATTTAATATGTAATCATATTTTGACTATATGCAAAGAATATACTCTTGCAAAATACAAATTTATAAACAAGATGTTAATTTTCATTACCATATAAATCATACCAATTATTGTGCTATTTAATGATAATTTTTTAACCTGAGAGACAGAGACATATAAAAGTGAGCAGGGGAAGGAATACTAAATTCAGAAATGAGTTTTATATGAAAAAAAAAAAAAAACAGAAATATAAGAACAAAGACAATAACACATCCTTGTCGAAGTGTGTGTACATTGTTTTCATCATATTATGTACAGATATTGGTGAGCTGGCTCAAACTATATATATCATTTGGAAATATCTTTCTCGTATCTGTCGGAGCTACTCTTCCTTGTGCTCATTATTTCACAATAAAAGACCGTTTTTTTTAAGAAAACTCATCTTGTTTAAAATTAGGATGTCAAATTCAGAGTATTTATGTTTGGGTGAATTAAATTTTATAATTCAGTTTAATTTATTATGAGTTGATAGATTAGCTGTAGATTGACTCATTTAAAATTATTTTATATTTTAATTTATTTTATATATTTATTGAAAATGAATTGATCCGATTCTCTATTTTATAGTATTATAATTATTTATTTATTTTACCAAACATTATCTATAACAATATATAAAGGGGATTCCCCTTTCTGTGTCCACTTTCTTTAATTCCTATTTTACCCTTTTTAATAATATAATAAATTATTTATTATTTTTAAAATTGTTTCAAAAGTAACCGT
>Ga0214543_1004338_pt1 | contig 26968 bp, 14 predicted proteins | sample CNSS2metaG_FD_160094 | JGI IMG/M metagenome (GOLD analysis project Ga0214543, IMG submission 160094) | Root nodule microbial communities from cowpea collected in UCLA plant growth center, Los Angeles, California, USA - CNSS2 | ecosystem: Host-associated > Plants > Roots > Nodule | place: USA... | reverse complement strand
GAGTATGTGGCCGCCGTAGCTGCACATGAGACGGAGCTTGGCGGTGGATTCTGCAGAGTCCATCGGGTTGGGTCGGTTAACGCACAAGAGAAACTTTCATTCTACTTTCTTCTTTTTTTTTTTTTTCAAAAATATTGACTACTTTTATTTACCTTAATAGTTAAGAATTAAAGTAGAAAGTTGAATACGTAGAAAAGAAGTATTGGAAAGGTTCTAGACGCTGCACTGCTATTTATTTCTTAGTCAAACGCTTCTCTCACCATCTTCATAATCTCACCAAGTAAATCTCCTTTCAATCGGAAACCATGAATCACCACCATCACCGATCTCATGCTCCTCCTGGGCCTCCGGGGCCACCAGGTCCACTGCGAGGACCGCCAGGGCCACCGCCACCTCCGATCCACCACCACTCACCGCCTCCGCCCGATCATTTTGCTCCTCCACCACCACCACCACCGCATCATCATGCTCCACCGGATCCATTTCATCCTCCACCGCCACCCCTGCATAACCATCCTCCCGGACCTCCCGGCGGATCTTATGGGCCTTCTGGCCTCCATGGACCTCCCGGGCCTCCTGGACCTCCTGGCCCTCGTGCGCATCCCGGTCCTCATGGGCCTCCCGGGCCTCCTGGCCCTCATGGACATCCCGGGCCTCCACCTCCACGCGGGCCTTACTTTTGAGGAGTACGTAGAAGGTCCACTTGCCTGTATCTTATGGTGTTTCTATTATTATAAATGTGCCAAAATAATGTCAATAATTTATGGTGGAGTTGTCTTTGTTTGGTGTGGTTTCTCTCATTTCTATAATACTCCCATCATTATGTATTCTATGTTCTATTTTTAATTCATACTTTTTATTCTAGATACCTTTGCGATTTTGTGTTTTTCTATCCTTTAATAAATATGTATCCGTAAGCTAAAATAATATTTTGGAACAGTTTATGAGAAACTTTTAAATTATTTAATAATTTATGTGTTCAAATTTATTTATTTTTATATTCTGATAAATACTTAATTAAACCACATATCAACCACACGAAATATAACTAAAAATAAAATAACTTTTTAAAAAGACTGGACCAGTACGGTGCCCACGAGTCCACTCACGAGCCCCACGACTCTGTTCGTACGAGGACACTTATTATATTATAAATTCCTTCCTAGCATGTTCCCACAAAAACTTATTTTCTATTTATCAAAAAAATATATATAATTTTACCCTTTTATCAAATATTGAACTCGTATTTTTTATTTCTAAATCAAAATAAATAAAATAATTAAAAGAAGAAAAAATGTGAGACTTCCAATTTGTGAGATTTGCTGGAAATGGGCAGCCTTTCAAAATAATACAAAATCAGTATATAAGATCTTACAAAATAATATAAAATAGTGTATATAAGATAAAGTTTGTACTTTTATATACTAAAATTGGTATATTAATAATTTAGTTTAATATTATAAATTATTACATTAATTACTTAATAGTGAATTTTACTTAACTATTGCATTGTATTCAAATTCCAATGCCTATTTTCATGAATCAACTGCAATGCAATAACAACAAAAGAAGGAATGGTAAAATTGATTTTGGAGAAAAGTCTCAGCCATGGGTGATTTGATATTTGTCACCAAGAACTTGCAAGTGATTGAGAAATCCAATGGTGGCCTTTCACTTACATTAATAATTAACTAGTGCTTCCAAGAACCTCTTTCCATTCAAAAATGGACCTTACCCCAATCACATTTCCTTGATTTGATTTTACAACTATTCCCGAACTTTCTTCTCTTTTTTAACATATTACGAACGAGTTCTGAATTTTTATTAATTTTTTTGAATGTTGTCATCTGTTGAACATTAAAAGTATATTTAAAATTAGTAATAATCAATGTATTATAGATAGATAGTAGAGGAAGAAAACAGAAAAATTCGATATAGAATCCAAATTCTACCGTGAACACCAGAGAAAAGATGAAAATGATGCATGAGACGTGTGGAGTGATAGGAATCCAAGTGTGAGTCTAAGTCCCACGTTGACCAGAAATGAGAAAGTAGAGCACTATATAAAGATAAAGACCCATAAACTCATTGCTTTAAGGTTTTGGGTTGAGAGTGGTGTCAATGTCTTATGTGGTTAGGCTCAGGTCTTATTGATGTTGTATCTCCCCAGTGATACCCCTCCTTATAAACCTAACAAGTGGTATTAGAGCCGATGGTTAAAACTGACTCAGACGAGTGCAGTATATCGAAAGTCTTTCTGAGAATATAGGTCAGATAAGCGTGTAAAAGAAAGTGTGAGTCTAAGTCCCACACTGTGAACCCAAACCAATTCAATGCATTGAGTACACATTTCAAATAGAAAATTGGTGGTTTTTGTTTTGGACACTTGTGCCGTCTAGCACATATATGCATGCATGAAGAATCTGTTTTGTGGTTTAAGATTTCAATATTAACTTCTTCTGATTCAAACACTATTTATTAAAAAAACATTTTTTAACTTAGAATAGATTCATCCAAGAGTTTCTTGCCACTAACTTTCTTTTTGGTTGTTTGTACCAGAGATTCAACTTCAGATACCAGAAAAACTTGCATTAGTGGGAGAATGGATGAACCTCTTCATTCTGCTATGTGTTTGGTTGTGTGGTGGAGGAACGTTTATTGAAATGATATTTTCACAGAATGGTACAAAAATAATGACGTTAGGTGGCGCATGTTTTCTGCTTTCATGATAATACCAAAGTATGCAGCAAAAGAAAAACTCACCACACATTGATGAACAAGTTCATATCATGCATCAAAGTAAAAGAAAACATGTCATTAATATTTGTAAGTAAAGATCCAGAGTCAAAACCAAATCCAATACAAAACTCTCATCACATATTCACACAACTTTTCTACATGTGTTAACATAATTAAATCCTCTGACAGACACAAAACAGAAACAAAATATTAAAACCAAAACACAGCCAAAGAGAAAACTGACACACTTTATTATATCCTCTATGGCTATCTCTCTCTCTATTTCCCTATCTCCTTTCCATAATCAACTCAAAAACCAAAAGAGCTATCACAGTGTATTCTGCTCTTCCACTCTTTTATTGTTCACTTGCCTTCAATATCTCAAACAAGTGCAGTGTGACTTTTACTTGAATTCTCCACCACTCTCTCCCTAACTTTAGTAGCCTGCAATAATAGCAACATCCAAGTACAATAATTTCATGTTAGCTATATATTCGGGTGATGTCTCACCAACCTTACAAAATCAGCGTTTAACCTAAGGGTTGTATTCACATTTACACCGTAAACTCGTCTTATTGCGAGATTTCCAACAAAAGACTCGTATTTACACTATAATCTTGTCTTATCTCTGATCGGATGTGAGATTTTCAACAAAAGAATTGAGATTATGCATGCGAGAAAAGTAAGACTAACCTCTTTCTGCCAATCTGTTAGTGCTGTTACGATGGCAAGAATAATTACTTGTACAATAGAGCCTGATAGAGTTCCTATCCAAAGGCCCTTGGCATTTAGCTGTAGATGGAAACCCAAAAACAAACCTATAGGAATTCCCACAAGATAGTAGGCTCCCAGGTTCACGTAAGCACCTATTTGCTGAAATCCTCCACCTCTCGCTACCCCTACACACGTTCATCGATAGATATAGATGCAACAATCAACAATGGTGTTTTGTTTTACATAAATATAAATATATATACACAGAAGAAGGAGATTTTGAAGTGACCAACCAGAAAGTGCTCCGATTAGACTGTCTGCACTGACAGACACACAGAGGAGAGGAGCTATGCTTGAAACATAATCCACAACTTCCATGTCATTGCTATATGCGTATCCTAAGATATGTCGGCAACTGAAGAACACTGTGCTCACAATAACTGCCTCTGCAACCACAAGAATCACAACCACACGCACAGCACCTTTGGCTGTTTTTGGATTTCCTGCACCTAGTTCATTTGAAACCCGAGTGCTGCAAAACAAACACCACAGATTACAAAGTATGTTCTTGATGACAAAGATTTTCGTTTTCTGTTCAAGAATTACTCACTGAAAGAGACAATGTTTTATTTACTCTAGCTTAAATGAAAAAAACCGAACCTTGCAGAAGCTCCAACAGCGTAAGGAACGAAGTAGTGTAAGGTAGTAGCATTAAGGCTGCAAGGGTGTGATAAAAGTCAGAAGAAGATGAAATGAGAGTTATTAAAGGAAGAGAAATTGATTCCACCCACCAGACTGAGAGTACTGCGGTTTCAAGCTGGGGATTAGGCAAAAGCCCTGCAAGTAAAGTTAGCACCTCAAAAGACCACCATTCAAAACTGCAGAGATCAGTGAAAAATGCAATTAGCAGAGAAGAAAAACAGATGAAGAAAAAGCATTGATTGATGCAAAGTCATATATTTACCAAAACATGAGTCCTGAAGGGATAGCTAATTTCAAGAACTCTGGAATGCAAAGTAAAGCACTACAAGAAAACACAATCCTGGTTTTTTGACAAGCCGGGGAGTAGAGCATGTAAATTGCAAGCCAAACCACATTCAACCAATAAGAAACTCCAATGGCTAACGCAGCTCCAACGTGTCCTAGCCCCAACGCAAAAACCAGACCCCAACAAATAGGAACATGCAAACACAGTGAGGTAATTGAGCTGAAAACCATGGGAAAGATCATACTCTGAGTCTGGAAGTACCGAGTGAGAGCCTGAAGAACAGCATGCCCAAACAGCGCTGGCATGAGGCATATGCAGTACTCACAAGCAGCACCAGAAATTTCAGGGTCTTGACCAAACACCATCAGTATTTTATCAGTGAATATCCACACCACAGATATGGGGACACAAACCAATATCAGAGTCACTGTGGCACACCATGTGTAGTTCCCAAACTTTCTATACTCCTCTGCACCGTACATTTGCCCGCACAAAGTTTCCAATGCACCAGACATTCCCAACTGCAATGCAACACAACACAAACACACGAACGTTTCAAAACACAGACATAAACACCGGACTTTGTTTTGTGGCATCAACAATAATACTCTCTCACTCACTCACTCACACACAAACACAAATATGATAAGGACAGTTTTCAAGCTCTCAACTTTCAACCCTTTGCGTAGATCCAGTGTCAAAAGCAAGGTTATATCAACCAAACTGAACAACCAAGTTAAGAAAAATGAGAGAAATAAAAGAAAAAAGGGTGCATTGAATCAAAAGCAAGGTTATATCAACCAAACTGAACAACCAAGTTAAGAAAAATGAGAGAAATAAAAGAAAAAAGGGTGCATTGAAGCAGAAAGAGAGTGGTATTTATTTACAAGGACACTGAAACCGGTAACTTCAGCAAAAGAGGTGGCAACAGCAACCCCGGAGAAGGAAACCAGTGCTCCGAGATGTCCCACCATCATGAGTGACACAACCTGCAGAAGGTACTGTGAAACCGTAACAGCCACCATTGGAGCCGCCATGGAGCTTATCCTCTTAAGCTCTTCCCAGAATGTACTCTCCGATGATAATGATGCTACTTCTTCTTCTTCTTCACCACTCTTTCTTAGCAGTGGTGCTGCCATCTCCTTATTCATCATCTCCCTAGAATTTTCCATGGTTTGAAAAATGTTTGAATGTTGTTCGTGCCAAAGATGTTCTGCAAGGAGAGATATATATATATATATATATATATATATATAGGAGCGAAAGTGGTGCTTCTTTCTTCCTCCTCTTTTTACCAAACCACCAGTGCTTCATTTATTTATGGTCAAACATGCTCAGCCACTCCGAACTGCAAATAAAGCAATTCATGCTTCATGAACCAAAATAATAAGACAAAAACAACTCTTTACATAAGTAACCTATCCACAATATTCTGTATCAGGAATTAACTATCGTCAGAAGATAAAGATAAAAGAAGAGAAGATAAAGATAAAAGAAGTAACTACCGACTAAAGCAATAATTTATGTCAATTATTTATGTCATCATAGTATTTAACAGGTTTAATCGAATCATATTCACTTTTATTTAAATATATTCACTTTTATTTAAATATTTTAATTTGATACTTGTTTTTTAAAATGTGTTAATTCAGTTTTAATTTTTGAAAATATATTTCAATTATATTTTTTTCAGCAAAAAATTATTAACACATTGATATTTAAAATAACTTACAAACTTAAGTATCAATATTTATATCAAAATTGAATGGTAAAAATTATTTATTAAGTTAACGATTTTAGTAATTTTTATCTAAAAACATTCTGATTAAGATATTTTTTCAAAAATTAAAAATAAAGTAACACATTATTTTTTTAAAGTGAGTACTTTGAAATATTGAAATATTATAGTATAAACTAATTAAACTTATTTAATATTAGCTAAAAAGTTGCATGAAAGTGGCAAGACCATGTGCATTATAACAGGGGACAAACCAAAACCGTGATCGTTCCACCGCGTGCATTCCAATTCTACTTTCTAAGTTACTTCGATGTTACAGTTCTTTATCTGAAAATGATATATTAACAAAGTTTTTTCTTACAAACTCTGAGAAACTATCAATTTGAGTAAAAAAAATTACTTTTTTATTTTATTTTAGTTAAAAAAATAATCTATTTTAATTTTATTTATTTTATTTAGGGAAAGTTTGTGAACTTTGTCAAAATAATTTTTGTCAATAGATAATTTTCTTTCTTTATTTTGGTTATTACTGTAATCTGATTCAGTTATTGTATATGAAATATTATAGTATAAACTAATAAATAAAGGTGCAACTTTAATTTAGTAATTAAAAGGAATATTGAAGTCGATTTAATGTAATAGATTTGGTTAAGTTTATAAAATAAAAAACAAAGAAAAAAGTACTAGGACATGTCTGTTTGAATAATTATTTAAAGTCACAAAAATGAACTGAACCACATTTTGAAATGGACCCCAGTGTCCTACAACTTAGAAAAAATGTGCATATATCCTTTTTAAAGGAAAAAAAACATGTGCATTAATCCAAAAGGATACGATCTCTGGCATTTGTATGTATTTATGACGTAACCTTGTAACTTGTTATGACCACATAATTTAGATTTCGAATTTTCAATTATTATCAATTATGATATTCTTATAATCGATTTGGTTAGATATTTTTATCGTCACTAAACATTTTGATTTAAACTATAAAAATAAATTAATATAATTCTTTTAATCCAATAATATTAAAACAAATTATAGTTTATAGTGAAGACCAAATATTCAACCTCAAATAATAGAAAAACTTGCATGAGTGAAAAAATATGTATTATACACTTGTTTTGTTGAAATGTGATATTTGTTGACAACAAATTTACTTTGTGAATAAATTTATTTATCTATGTTGTTGTTATGTTATTCATATAAATAATAATATAATTTATAGACTCGACTTCCCACATGTGCTGGTTCCACATTGCCTTCTTTCACATATTCTTGGATGAAATGAAAGAGCACATCAATATGCTTGTTACTTTCATGGTTGACTGAATTCTTTGTCAACTTAATGGCTAATTTGTTATCAACTCATATCATCATCCTTCCTTTCTGTTTCATCTCCAGTTTGCTTAGAATATTTCTAAGTCATATTGCATGACATACACAGCATGATGTTGCAACATACTCTTGAATTCACATGTTGACAATGTTCTATGGGTTGCTCGTTTGAAAGCTAAGTGAATGTCACGTGGTTCATGAAAAATATATATCTGGATGTGATTTTTCGATCATCTACATCTCTACACCAATCATTGTTCGATGTAGTATAGTATAAGCCAAGTGATACCATTTCCCGAATATACCTTAGTATACGCTCTGACACCTTCTAATGTTTATAGTTCGACTCTTTCGTATACCGACTTATTATTCCAAGACTTAATAGTAAGCCCTACCTTGTACTTGTTAGATAACGAAGGCTTCCCACTAAGCTTTGCATCATGATTTACAAACAGTTTGCATCATGATAAATTCTCCATTGTTTTGAGTATTTTCACTTTCATATTAGCTAGCAATTCATCAATAGATAGTTTTCATTCATTTTTAATCCAATTCCATAATTGTATATTGTCTTAGAGTAGGTTTTATGCATCATTTTCATTGCATAGTGGTTATATACTACATTAGTTAGCTCAAAAGTAGGTAGATTTCGTCCAATTGCACTAATAAACACTCAATTTAAGTGCTCTCCTTGAATTAATATATGGTTTTCGCGCTATACTACATTAGTGAGGAAATCATTTTTGTATAAACTTAATACAGCTAAGAATTTATCAATCTCCATCAAAATCTTCAACCAAGTTGTTCCAACTGGCTTCATCTATTCAAACATCATAATTTACTATCATCTTCTAGGTTATTGGGTCTAACAATTTCAAGTGCAGTATTGGGTCTTTCATTAAGACCAAGTAACCCTTCTCTAGTCTCATGCTCAAAATGTTACTTTTGAGATTGGTACAGAGTACACATCTTGAATTTCTACAACTCGGCCATCCTTCTACAAGTACCGGATTGTTCCTCGACCTTTCATCGTAACCTTTGAATCATATCCAAAAGACAAGTACCCAACTTCTACTTTAGCCAGGTCCTTGAAGAAATGTTTTCTCTCCACATTGATGAGTGCAAATTTATGTCCTCATTTAATCTCTAAACTTAGCTTTTTATTTGAGTGTTTGTGCTTTCAAATACTATTTTATTTAGGACTTATTATAAAATGGCTAATTTAGTTTGGGATATAAAAATGTGTTAAAATTAATTTTTTATCTGCATAAATATTTTTTCTTTAATTACAGTGTACACTTACTTAAGTCTGCATTTTGATCTAGAGGGTTTGGTGCAGACTTAACTGGGATGCAGACTTATGAATATTATGAGTCATATAATAAACCCTATATTTATTGAACAAACAATCCACCCCAATGCAAAAGATGAGCAACCAGAAAGGCATGAAATGTAAAGGTCAAGTCTTTGTCTGAATGATCATCAACGCTTGGAGATTATTGCTTTGTTGGAGAAATCCAAACCAAAGTTCATGCGAAGTATTGCTCGACAATAAGAAGTTCATGAGAAAGTCATTCGAAACTTGATCCGAGAATTTTTTCTTTCCAAATACAGATTTATGTGAACTTAAATGAGTGCGAACTTAAACGAGTGTATACTATGTTAGAAAAAATAAAAGATATTTGCCAAATATTTTTAAAATATGGGCCAAATCTTTTAAATCTTTTAAAATCTCCAAAGCAACATAAATTGTAGATAAGTTTCTGGCCGAACTCTATAAAAGGAGACTTAAAGGAGACATTAGGACAATCCACTCTCTCATATAATTTGCGCAAACGCTTTCCTCCAAACACCTCATTCTTTCTTTTCTTTTATTTTCATCATGTTTTGTAACACTTCCATAGAATGCTAAACCTCTAACATTGGTTTCCTTGTAATTTCAAATAATGAATTTTGAGGTTTCAAGTAAGTAACAATTTATTTATTTATGAGAGTTTACTTTTTTTACCTTTTTATCTTGAGTTATACTTATTTCTTTTAAGATTGTTTAAGAATGATATTGAGAGTCAATTTTATGTATGGTACTTAACAAGAACTCGTGTTAATATTTAATTAGTAATTTTTTATGAGAGTAAAACAATATTCTTTTATATATGTATATACTAGAACATACAAAGGCGAATTAGAACATTTAGATTGTATATGGTGGAACAAAATAACTACTATTAGTTATTTTAATTTATATATGGAGAGAAACTAAAATAATTTATTAATGATATTCTAGTTAATTCAATATTTAACAACTGTGTGCTTAATAAAAAGATAGTCAAAAAATTGGAAATTTAATCATATACGGTGGAATGAAGAAAGTACAAATTAAATCTTAATCATATACAGTGGAATGAATAAGATTTTAAAAAATTAATTGAGTGGTTACTTTAATTAATTTAAGTTATCAAATTTTAAAATTAAATTGAATAACAATAAAAAATATAATTTGAAAAAAAAGGAAAATCAAAATAATTTTATATAATTGAATTAAATCCTTTAATCTATCTTGCATTTATTTATTTGTTTATTCTTATTTAATTGCACAACAATTCCCCTTATTTTTCTTTCAAACACCAAAATACCTATAAAGTTTCTTATTTTATTAGAATTATCTTTGTAGGAATTTAGGTAGTTTATCATTTAGTTTTATTTATTATTTATTTTCATTTAATGTGTGCATGGCATTCGAACACGTTTATTTTATTTATTCTTATTTGCACCATTTTTTTAATATTTTTTTATACTCTAACCCTTAAGTGTAGGTTTTATTAAAACTAATTTTAGTTTAAATCAATTCAATATTCGCTAATTTGAATTAGTTTTACCCTAACTAGTATTCTTGACTACTCACCAGGCAATACTGAAATTGTATTGAAAAAGTAGAATTAATTTGATAGCATTAATGACTGCATTAGTTAGCTGGTATGTTCTTTCTTTTCTGCATGCCTTCCACGACTTCTACAACCATGATCGTTTCCTTTACCTCCTCAACCTCTTTCGTTGTCTTGAGTGTTCTGAGTATAAAACGCCTTTTCTTCCTTAATTGTTGTTTTAATTTTTTGGAGTGTTTGTTCAAGGGACTCCACTTTCTTCTTCTTCTGCTACTCATGCATCTTAAGAGACCATGTTCTTCGATTGAAAGCACTGACAAGTCATTGGACTCTTCAATTGCACACACCATGTCCTTAAAATTATCGACAAACGACCTCAAAATCTTCTCCACAAATCTAATAGTAGGATTGTGTTTCTCATTTCCGTTGAGCTGGTTCGCCATGGTTTCTACACAAGTTTTGTACTTGATAATGTTAATTTTTACCATTATCTAAGTTATATTTTGTTAGCAAAATCAACTCTTCCATAGCTTTCAACCTACTTAATTCTCAATTTTACCTTACTTTTGTAAATAAATACATTTTAGGTTACATTGATATAATTTTACCACTAATCCCCATTTTTTGTATCTTTCTGTAGACAGGAAGCTTTGTTCCAAAACCTAGACAAGTGAGTGACCCGGAGTAGCAAGGAAAAGATAAAAAATGTTATATAATGGAAGAAACAGTAACCATTGGGCGACACAAGGCTAGAGTCAGGCGCCATTCCAGTGGCTCACTGCCTGGCGGCACTTGGAGATCGTCAGACGGTACACGCAGATCTTCAGCACTGGTTTTAGAGGTCGTGCTTGGTGATGAGAGACTTCCACCAAGCTCCACTTTTCATTGATGTGACAAGTTAACCCTATTTCTTCGTGTTTTTGTGAGGGAAACTCATCTTGGACGTTTTAGAGCTCGAACAACACGATTTGGAGTGCTTGGAGGACTATTAGGGTTTGTGGGAACTCTCCCTTCTTCCTCTTTGTATCTCATTCATCTTCCACTTCCATTTTTGTAAGCTTGTGCTCTCCATGACAATGGAGAGCTAAACCCTTTTTGTTGGGGGTAGATATAGCCATTGAACTGTCATGTATTTGTGAATGTTTTGAATATATATATATATATATATATATATATATTTATATATATATATATATATATATATATATATATATATGCTTCTTCCATTAATTGCTAGTATCTTTGTTTCTTTACTTAAGGCTTGCTTTGTTTTAACCATTCATTGCATGATATTAAGGTCATTAGGTATTGGAAAATAACTCTTGAAACCTAGACTTGGAACAAGATACCTAATGAAACTTGTATCTAGGAATGGAGTTTGACCCATTAGTTGTCTTAAACCCTAGTTCATAAAGTGGGTTTACTTATTTAAAGATTCAAGGAATTAACTCGTAATAAGAAAACCTAGGCTCATTCAACTAAGGGATTAGGGCTTAAGTAAAGTTGTGGATTGACATTAGTAATTTAATGGAGAAGAGTTTTAATGTTTTATATGCATGAGAGTGAAGTCGATGAAATCTAATCCCAACAATATCAATCCATTGCATTTCTAGTCTTTTCCATATTCTAGAGTTTCAAATATTCAAGTTCACCTTTTAGTTGTTTATGCAATATTTACTTTATTGCACAAAATCCAAATTATTGATTCATTCTTTAGTTTAAATTAGTTATTAATTACACGATTATTTAGTATACACAAGTCTCTTGGAAAACGATATCCCGATTTTATCGGTTACTACTTACGCAACTTGGTACACTTGCTAAAGTCTTAACAGTACTCATCTACTCTTTTAATCTCTTTCATCTTCATGTATTCCAACTCGCGCTTGAGTATTTGAAGTCAGACCTTCTTCACTCGATCATCTTCCTTATATGCCTTCTCCAATATATATTATGCTTCTTTTGCATATTTTGAAATTGCAATCTTCTCATAGTCAAACTCATGAACAACACATGCAAAGTTGCTACGTTCTTCATACGCGCTACTTTCAACGCATTCATTTGGGCATTCGACCATTCGTGGTGTTTGTTGGTTCTTCGTGACCATTTTCCACCACTTCCCAGTTGTCTTGGGAGCCAAGAAGAGCCTTCATGTAGAGACTCATATTGTAATAGTTGACCGCATTTGTCAACTCGAGGAAAGGCATTGTTTGTAAGACTGACCATCTCACTCTCTCTTTTACAAACACTTAGAAACTTAAACTCTTTGGCTCTGATACTAACTTGTTGGCAACACTGTTTGTAAGACTGACCATCTCACTCTCTCTTTTACAAACACTCAAACACTCAAACTCTTTGGCTCTAATGCCAATTTGTTGGCAACAAATTTACTTTGTAAATAAATTGATTCATCTATGTTGTTGTTGTGTTATTCATGCAAACAACAACGCAATTTATTCTCACACATTCCTGGTCATAGTACTCAAAACAGATAAAAGTGTCTAAAACTGGCTAACTCATTAACTACATATAAGACAACAAATAATATATTAACTACCCACAACGGTTAATACATTTAAGTTTATTTCTAACCCAACAATATCATTGTTGAGACACTCATTCTTATATTGTATCATTCAACAAAAAGTAAACCTTTTCATTATGGTATTGTTTTGTTGTTTGGTGGAGGTACATTTATAAAAATAATATGTTCATATAATAGTACAAAAGTAATAACTTTAGACAACACATGTTTTCAACTTTTATCATATAATACTAAAGCAAGAAGCAAATGAATGATTTATCACACATTATCACTACATTCATATCATACATCAAAGTAAAAAAGAAACATGTTCATTAATTTGATTATTTGTGCATAAACATCAGCCAGAAGCAAATCCAATACAAAACTCTCATCACATATTCACACAACTTGTTTACATGTGTTAACATAAATAAATCCAATGACAAACATACAACAAAAGCAAAACACAACCATAGAACTATAGAGAAAGTTGACACACTTGAAAATCCTCTATGTTATCCCTATTTCCCTATATTTCCACAATCAAATCAAAAACCAAAAGTGTTAGGACAATGTATTGTCAGTTCTTCCACTCTTTTATTGTTCACTTGCCTTGAATATCTCAAACAAAAACAGTGTCAGTTTTACTTGAGTTCTCGACCACTCTTTCCCTGGCTTTAGTTGCCTGCAATAATAACAACAACCAAGTACAATAATTTAATATCAACTATCTATTCAGGTGATGTCTTACTATTATTTGCAACATGCATTCCATGCATGCAAAGAGTCTAAAAATGAAAGAGCATAGATTTATGCATGTGAGAAAACTAAAACTAACCTCTTTTTGCCAATTTGTTTGTGATGTTATGATAACAAGAATAATTACTTGTAGAACAGACCCTGATACAGGCCCCATCCAAAGCCCTTGGGCATTTAGTTGTAAATGAAAACCTAAAAACAAACCCATAGGAATTCCCACAAGATAGTAGGCTCCTAGGTTCACGTAAGCCCCTATTTGTTGAAATCCTCCACCTCTCGCTATCCCTACACATGTTCATAGATATACATGCAACAATCAACAATGTTGTTATAATGTGTATAAATAAATGTGTATATGTGTGTGTGTGTGTGTATTTGTAGTTACATAGAAGAAGAAGAAGAAGAAGATGATGATGATTTTGAAGTCACCAGAAAGTGCTCCATTTAAACTATCTGCACTGAGAGACACACAAAGGATGGGAGCCATGCTTGCAAGATAATCCACAACTTCTATATCATTGCTATAGGCATATCCTAATACATGTCGACAACTAAAGAAGACTATGCTCATAATGATTGCCTCTACAATCCCAAGAATCACAACCACACGAACAACACCTTTGGCCGTCCTTGGATTCCCTGCCCCTAGTTCATTTGCAACCCGAGTGCTGCAAAACAACCACCATGTCAATTTGTGGGATGATGTAACAAGTAAAAATAAAGAAAGGATAAACCAAGAAAAACACAGAAAAATCAGAATATGTAATGACCAATGACTAGTGGCAATAGATGTGCATGATCAGAAAAAAAAAAAAAAAACATATAATTATGACATGGTTTTCCCCTTCACTTGACAATATAGTTATCTTTGTGTTATGATTGTCCAAGTATGCCCATTTCCTTCCATTAAAGATTAATTATACAAGTAAGCTTGTGGTTTAACTTTTTCTACCATGGCAGTCAAAGATTATGAACCAGAGCCACCACAAATTTAAAAAGCATAACCATTAGCAAAGAGTGAGGCAATTAAAAAAGGGACAAATTTGAACTGGACCTTGCAGAAGCACCAACAGCAAAAGGAACGAAGTAGTGTAAGGTAGTAACATTAAGGCTGCAAGGGTGTGATAAAAGTCAGAAGATGATGACATCAGAGTTATTTCAAAGTAATGGAAAAGAAATTGTATCCACCCACCAAACTGACAATACTGAGGTTTGAAGTTGGGGATTAGGCAAAAGCCCCGCAAGTAAAGTTAGCGCCTCAAAAGACCAGGATTCAAAACTACAGAGAAGTGTGAAAAATGTAATTAGCATAAGAAAAATATATCAAGAAAAAGCATTATGTTAGAGGAGATGCAAATATATTTACCATAACATGAGTCCTGAAGGGATAGATAGTTTTAAGAACTCTGGAATGTCAAGTAAAGCATTACTAGAAAATACAATCTTGGTTTTTTGACAAGCCGGGGAGTATAGCATGTAAATTGCAAGCCAAACCACATTCAACCAATAAGAAAATCCAATGGCTAATGCAGCTCCAACATGTCCTAGGCCCAACGGAAAAACCAAACCCCAACAAATAGGAACATGCAAACATAGTGTGGTAATTGAGCTGAAAACCATGGGAAAGATCATACTCTGAGCCTGGAAGTAGCGAGTCAAAGCCTGAAGAATAGCGTAGCCAAATAGCCCTGGTATGAGGTATATGCAGTACTGAGAAGCTACACGAGAAATTTCAGGGTCTTGACTAAACAAGATGAGTATTTTATCGGTGAATATCCACACCAGAGATATTGGGAGACAAACCAATATCAGAGTCACTGTAGCACACCAAGTGTAGTTCCCAAACTTTCTATACTCTTCTGCACCATACATTTGCCCACACAAAGTTTCCAATGCACCAGACATTCCCAACTGCAATGCAACATAAGCATTTCAAAAGATTACCTAGTACAGTAAGGGATGTGAAGTGATGGGTTTAATTTTAAGGGTAGTTTATCAATCTCCTCTCTAAGTATGTGTTTGTTTCAAAGAATGAATTTGAAGGAATTTATGAGAAAAGAGGAGTGAAGGTGAATTGTTTGGATTAAGAGAAAAATTGTAAAATTTGAAGGAAAATGAGAGAAATGTTTATAAGAATTAGTAAGTGATGATAGGATAAATTAAAAAAAAAGTTTAATTGATAAAAGAATAAAATAACTAGTTTATCCTTGTACATAAAAGTAATTTAAATTAAATTATACATAATGTAAATTATATTACTATAAAATGTCAATTATTATTTAAACTAGAAAATTAATATTGATAAAAATATAATTTTTAGAAATTAAGATGGAATAAAATTTTGGAGATTAACTTTAACAATGTAAGTAATAATTTGACATTATAAAATTATTTTAAATTAAAGTGTTAGTTTAAAGTTATTATAAATTAATTGGGAGTAATTTTGTTAAAAAAGGTTATACATTAATAAAAATAATTTAAATTAAAAATTGTACATTTGAGATAAAGTCTAAGTACAGAAAATATTAAACATTAAATTAAAATATAAATTGTAACATTTCTAAAAGTCAAGAAAAGGAAAATTTAAACAATTGAAAACTTGAAGAAAACATATTTCATTATAACAATAGAAATAACTTAAATTCCAATCATTTTCAAATTTTAAATCCCAATAATTTTTAAATTTTATATTAATTATATTTATTTTTACCATAGTTATCTAATACAATTTATAAATTATTGTAATATTTTAACAAGATGTGTTTAATTTTATTCATTCGTGGTGTTTAACAAAAAAAGTGTTTAATTCTATTTATTCGTGGTTAATATAAATTTTTTGCATCCAATCAAAAATTTAATATAAATAAGATATTAATTAATTTAATCTAAACATAATATAACTTTAAACTAATTAAAATTGAATAATTTATAATTCAAAATAAAGTATTAATTAGTTACATTTTAAATATTTGAAATTTTTATAATAAATAGCATTTTTCTGTAATGACATAAAATAAGTTTAAAATTATATGTAGTAATTCTATATATAATTTTACAAAAAGTGGTATAACTTTTTATTCAAATCTCTTCATTTCAAAGATGATCACTTTCTCTCCATTCCTTCAAATTTGTCCTTGTAAATTACCTCAAATTAGCTTAAACAAACAACATTCACCTGCAAATCTATCCTCTACCATAGTAAATAGGTAGAAACAAACAGAGACTAAGAGTGAGTTCCTTTCGATACGGTATATTTTCTTCAACTGTATAATATCCCAGATGAACCAGTAACTTTGATATCACTGATTTTACTTTTAGAAGTAAAGGTCATTAGAGAACTATTATATATACGTGACATGAGTTTTATCCATTTTAACAAAAAACCTTGGAACAATAATTTTACGATTTTTTTCCTTATACGATGTTTAACTTTTCTATTTTTACTTAATATAAAACTTAAATTCGTACTTTAAAATATAATTTTCCGATTATAAAAAAATATATACTCTAATAAAAAAAATGAGATAAAAAAAAATTGCATCGGAAGGAGAGTTGTATTTACAAGGACAATGAATCCGGTAACTTCTGCAAAAGAGGTGGCAACAGCAACCCCGGAGAAGGATACCAGTACCCCCAAATGTCCCACCATCATCAGTGACACAACCTCCATAAGGTACTGTGAAACCGTAACAGCCACCATTGGAGCCGCCATCGAGCTTATCCTCTTTAACTCTTCCCAGAATGCTACTTCTTCTTCTTCTTCACCACTCTTTCTTACCAGTGCTGCTTCCATCTCTCTACAATTTTCCATGCTTTGAAGAATTAATGTTGAATGTTGATGACAAAGAGAGATAGATATATATATAGGACCAAAAAGTGCTTCTTCTTTCTTAATAGACCAAACATGTTTCGCCACTACAATTCATGCTACATCGACCAAAACAATAAGACAAAAACAACTCTTTACATGTCCATAATATTCTCTATAAGGAATTAACTATACACAGAAGATAAAGATAAAAGGAATTAACATAATATTCACATTAAATTGACAATGAAATCAGAATAACAAGGAGAGGGTTTTCTTTATGTGAATTATTTTGTGTGATCATAAGTATTTAATAATGTCGGCTAAAAGATGCACGAAGGTGACAAGACTGGAGTGTGGGGTTTAGTTAGTGGAGACTTTGAAGTGGCGACAAACCAAAACCGTGATCGTCCCACCGCATGCATGTTCCAATTATAGCTTTTTTCACCATTCTCGTAAAATTTTATTTTCGGATCATTTTTCACAAAAAAAAAAATCGTTATAAGTTGACACGATTTCAGTAGTAATTCATTTGCATGGAGTCATTTCAATTTGGTCCAACTTCTTGTTATAAAACGAAATTATACTAAGTTGGTACGACTTACGTATATACAATATTTTTTAAAAAACTTATACCGTTGTGGTAATTTTGAAATGAAATTACAACAGAATGCTGAAAAAAATCTAATTCTACTTTCTAAGTTTCTTCAATGGCGTAATTCTTTATTTTTCGTTATTATTATCTAATTCAATTATTGTATAAAAATTATTGCAGTATGAACTAATAATTAATGTTGTATTTGCATTGAGAGATAAATTTGATGGAATAGATTTGAAGATGAATATGAGATTGTTTGAATTAAATGAAAAGTATGAAAAGTTGTACGTGGATTTGAGAGGAAAGTTTGTAAAAATATATGTATGATGTGACGGAGAAGATAGATTAAAAAATGTTTTATAATTAAACAATATAAATTCTTTACTTTTAATAATTTTACATAAGTTTTCATGAGGATGTGATTGTAATTTTATTTTTGGAACTTTCATATTACCGTTTAGTAAAAAAAAAAGGTTAAATATGTTTTTGATCCCTTAATTTTCGATGAATTTTGGAATTAGTTCATTTCAAAATTTTGGACCAATTTAGTTTTTCATATCTTTCAAAATATGTGGATTTAGTCATTCTGATCAAATTTTGTTAAGTTTATTTGATATTTTAAACGCGTTTCATAATAGTATTTGACTTAATATTAAAGAAAAAATGTATCAAAATTCTAAATAACTCAAATACAATCCTAACATGTGTACGAAACATATTAAATAAATCTGACAAAATTTGATTAAGACAATTAAATATACGTATTTCAAAAAATAAATGACTAAATTAATTCAAAATTTCAAAATAAACTAATTTAAAATTGACTAAAAATTAATAAAAAAATATAGGTTAAAATACTTCGATGGTCTTCGTTTTGGTTCAAAAATCTCAAATTGGTCCTCGAATTTTAATTGATCTCAATTTCGTCCTTATTTTTGTAAATGTGTTTTAAATTAACCCAATCGTTAACAGTGTCAAAATTGTTAACGTTAACTTCATTTTAATCATCTGACGTGGCTTGATTCATTAATTTGAGGACTGAAAAATTTGTACGTGGCGTTATTCATTAAAATAAGCATTTGTATAAAAACCCTAAATTAATGAATTAGGATTGAAATTGAGTGTTGAAGAATCGCGACTGCGAGGGCGACTCGAGTAAATGCCGTGAACGTCGACGAAGGTGAGATTCAGCGTCGTCGAAGGTGAGCTCGAACATTTCAGTGTTCGATTTTCGAGCTTTAGTGTCGTTGATCGTAGTCGTTCTTGAGCACCACACTGTGAAGGTGAGTATCGGTTCATCCTTGGCTGTTTAGGGTTTTGTTGGTTGGGAATGATGTTGTATGGCTTTTATTTTGTGATTAAATGTTGCTTGTCCCCCCAAAATTTTCTCCCCATGTTCTTAGTCGTTCTAGCAGTTCTTGTGATTGTCTTCTCACCGCAATAACAAACAGGTGTTAAATCGGACTTCCTCACCGCACTTCCATGAGAAGAAAAGCTGGAATTTTTCATCTCCCAAGCATTGTAAGTGCAGGATGAGCAAGAATGAGAGGGAGACATTACTAATCTTACCAATTGAGAACGCAAGAGACAACTTCACCTCACCCTTTTCAAACCCTAACATTCAAATGTTATGAAAATAATCTCTTTTTAAAAGAGAAACTAAGAACATATGTGCCAAAACAAGTGAATGACACGTCAGAATACACAAAACAGCCACATCATCAGGAATAAACGCCGTCTGTGAACTGATAACGGAAAGGGTTAATTTAAAACACATTTACAAAAATGAGGACGAAATTGAGATCAATTAAAATTCGAGGACCAATTTGAGATTTTTGAACCAAAACGAGGACCATCGAAGTATTTTAACTAAAAATATATTTAACATAAAAATATATTTAACCTAAAAGAAAAAGAAATATCCAAGTCGATTTAATGTTACAGCTTTTGTAACTTTATAAAAAATAATTTAAAAAAAAAACTATATCAGTCTATTTGAATAATTATTTAAAGTTAGAAAAGTTAATTACACCACATCGGGAAGTGGACCCCCATAGGTGAAAATGCGCATATACCTTTTAAAGAAAGGAAAACGTGCATTAATCCAACAAAAAAGGTATATATGACGTGACCTTGTACCTAGTAATAATGTTCACCTAATCTATATTTTGAATTTTCAAATATTATCAGTTCTGTTATTCTTATAATTCCTCATTTCTTTTCTAATATGGACATCTTTATAAAAAGAGTTAATATATGGTTGGAAGAAGGCCACATTTTACTAAATTTCAATCAACAATTTAATTAAAGTTTTATATATTAAATAAGTGAGTTATGAAAAAGAAATTTATTTTTGCTTTTGCAAAATTGTAGATTATTATTACTTCATTTCTGATATTGTGACTCTACATAACTGTATGAACTGAATAAAAAGTTAGATTACTATTTCAAATACAACGTAATGTTGTAATACAATAATGATCTTTATCAACTCAAATAAATATTAGAAACTAAAAATGTCATTCGAAAATTATAAGAACGTATATGGATTAAAATTAAATTTTATACATTTTATAAAGATTAATGTAAAACCCCATTTGTATATAGACCGGTATAAAAAGTTTTTTTAATTATAAAAATATTATGGTGTCCGCTTTCTATATCTATATATCTATATAACTATAATGGATATAAAAAGTTTTTTTCTTTATTAATAAAATGTTATCGCATCCATTTTTTATATTGATTATAACTAGAACCGATTCTTATATGTATAAATTAAGTCCTGGAAGTATTGTATCTTCATCTACGGGTTCAAGATGAAAAATCTTGAAAGAGAGATGAGAATGTGGTTCAAAATTCAACGAGATAGTTTTATATACCCCTCTATTCAATTAAAAATTATTCCAAATTTTATAAAAAGAAGAATAGCTAAACTAAAACAAGATAAAAAATTTATTTCAGTTTTTATAATAAAAAGTATAAATATCTAGATAACATTGGAAGAATAATTGGAATTAGTTTTCATGTAAATGGTGATTGAGATGTTCAAAGAATAGAAAGCTTTAATAATCATGTTGAAAACATCAATCTTTCTTAAAGTTTATTTGATGTGACTCTCAATTAACAATAAAACAAGTAATTACAAGTGTGAAAATTCAATTTGCTTAAATAATTGCTTCCGATGATTGAAATTTGGAACAATATGGGCAACACATTTTTATTCAGAGTATGAATATATTATCGTCCAAAATAATTCTTTAAATGTAATTTTGTAATTGACAATTTTTTTTCTGTATTTATAATTCATTAAAAAATTGTTTTCACTAACATAATTATATTTTTCCATTTTTTTAATTAAATTATAAAGGGTTAAATATGTAACTCTCAATGAATTTTGAAATTAATTCATCTCGAAACTTTAAATCAATTTAGTCATTCTTCTCTTGAACTAAGTGAATTTAGTCATTTTAATTAAATTTTATTATTTTATTAGATTTAGTTATTTAATGTTTCGTACACGTTAAATAATTGTATTTGAGTTGTTTATATTGGTTCACACATTATTATTTTAACGTTAAGTTAAATACTGTTATTAAATGTGTTTGAAATGTCAAATAAACTTTAATTAAAATGATTAAATACATATATTTCGAAATATAAAAGATTAAATTGATCTAAAATTTTAAAATTTATTAAAAATTAAGAGATAAAAATGTATTAACTCGATTATAAAGTCCATTAATAAGTGTGGGCCGCAATTAGAGCAAGTATCGGAATTTATTGCATTCTAAGAAACTGCTGACAATTTATTTTTTTTTTAAATCAAATTATTGTTATGTTGCATTCAAAATCCGTACGCACCACAAAGAATTCATTCATTACAATGTAATACAACAAATTGCTAGCAGCCATCCATTTTACTTTTTTTTCTTTCTGATTTGTCATTTATTGATAGAAAATTTTGATGATATTTGCTTGAAAAACATACAAGTTGCTTTTAAATATAAATTTTACAAAAGAAATTTTGGGAGGATGATTCAAATTCAAATAAAATTAGGAAATTCAAATTCTCTATTATTATTTTGGATTCTTTTTCGCTTTAAAATACACTAAAAGCTTATATATTTTGAATAAAATTACCGAAATAGGTAACCATTTTTCTTATTTTTGATTAAAACGTCACCGATCATGTAACGTAATATCTGTATTTTGAAAAGAAGATGTGAAATTGTATTTAGTTTTTCTACCGTATTTACTTTTAATATTTTAATTTCTTTTAAATATCAGCTTGCGACTATTTTTTATTTTTATAATTTTTTAAAACTAAGTATTTTAATAAAATTCAGGAAATTTAAAATAAAAAATAGTGTACAATTATAAAAAAAAATCAGCTTATTTATTACCTTTGTGCAGAAGTAGGAGAGGATAAAAAGATTTATGAATTTCAATTTTCTTCTATCTCAAACATTCTAATCTCTATATACAACTATAAAATTTGTTTTTTAGTCTCTCATTGATCTATAAAATAAATGTATTTATAAAACTATTTTGGAATATTTAAAAACTAAAACTTGCTCTTTCTTTTACTTTAGAATATTTATCTATTTATATTATTCTTACTCGTTTTTCATCTGTAGAAACCTTAAGAAATATCCAAATCTTCTCTAATCACTATTTTTAACGTTGCTTAAATATAATGTTATTGTTAATTATGTATTGAATTTGTTACTCTAAACACCTGTGTTAGATAACTATGAATTTTTCCCAAAAAAGTGACTATATACCGATGTAACATTGATAATTCAGGGTGGTCCCAATAATTTATATAATGAATTAAAAATAATAAAATAAATAAAATCAATTTCAGATAAGTCAAATGAATATTTCAATAAAAAATTATCTTCATAATGATTGCTAATATAAATAATGATTTATCTAAACTACTAATAAAATGTTATTTAACAACATTTAAAAAGTGATGGTGCAAAATAATTCTCATCTTACATAATCAATAGAAAAATCTAATTGTGTGATTCAATTAAAAAAGTTACAATTTTTAGAACTTAATATTACACAAAAATTTAGTTTGAAGTCAATTAAAATTTTTAAATTTATCCAGAACACAAAACTTAATTAATTATATAAAATTAATTTCAATAACTTTTGTAATAAATTACCATTTTCGTGATTACAGAAATCAATTGCACTTAATTAAAAAAGTTATTTTAATAACAAATTGGCATGCAATTAAATAATTGCTCCAATAAAATGTGTGAACCTAAATAACTGCACCAGTAAAATGTGCCAACCTAAATGTTGCGATAACTCTTGATTCTTGATGTGCATTTATGCTTTCTTTCTTTTTTTAAGAAAACGTGTGTGAACCTACTAAAATAGTCTACCTTTATATATTGAATAATTTTTTAATTTTAAAATAACTAAATAAATAAATTTTCTAAAAATAATGGTTATATAATTTTTTTAATAATATATATATATATTAAAATTGTATTACAATTCTATTTCGTAATTAATTACACATAAAAATAATCAAATTGAATATTACAATGTGATAAAAAATGTGATTACGTGTTTCCACTAGGGATGACATGAATTTCTTCCACGAGTATTATCCAAATTCGTTATAATTTTGTCAAAAAAATTCTCACATTATCTGATATAAGAGGTACAAGTATGAATATTAGTAAATATAGTTTCATACATGTCTCTATTTAATTACTAAGATACATAAACTATAAACTTGCATTAACTTTTTTTCCCTTAATTTGATAACTTGAAGTAAATAAAGGTAGTGAATTTCTTCCTGCACCCCTATATTTTCTTATTGCACCCCCATAAGCAAGGTAAAAAACAAATTTGCCCGCCTTTTATTCTCTTCTCCTCCCTCAAAACACCTACATACTTTCTTCAACCTCCACCATATCTTCTTCTTTCACCTCCAACTTCACTCATCTTCTCCCACCTCCTTCTTCACCTCCACTCTATCTTATTCTTTGACCTCCCACCTTTATCCCTTCTTCTTTCACCTTCACCCTAAAAAACATTCATAGGTGTTCATTCAAAAAAAATGAAAAAATTATAATAATATGAAGTGTAAGGAAGAAGATGATAATTAGTGATAAAAGACATGAAATATAAGTTTCAAATTTTACAATCCGTATACATTTTAAATTGTACAATCTGAAATTGAAAATTACATTACAAATTGTAATCTAGAATGCAAAAATTGCATTACATATCAATTCAAAATGTAAATTTGCATTACAAATTATATAATCTAAAATATCTGTGGATTGTACAATCCAGAACTATAACTATAACAAAAGTATAATTGAAAATTTTAATATATATATATATATATATATATATATATATATATATATATATATATATATATATATAACCAACTTAAAAGATCACTTTCTTATTTTCTACCACCAACTCTATTAGAAACAAGAGGCACCAAAATTCTAGAGGAATCAAGTTGACTTGTTCAAAACTGATAGACTAAAACTCCAAGTTTCTAGTAACATCTAGAAACTTACTAAAACATCTAGATATTCAATTTACATTTGCTATTACTCCCAGTTTGCTCATATTTGAACAAAGTCTTTCAATTTAAGTGTCTTAGTCATGACATATGCTACTTGCTCTTGTGAATTACAATGTTGAAGTTCAATGGTGACATTCTTTATAAGATCTTTTAAGAAATGAAAGTGTACATTGATGTTTTTACTTCTCCCATGCATTATTGGGTTCCTTGACAACTTGATAGTCAAACTACTATCATTATAGATAATTGTGGATTTGTTTGGAAAGTTTTTGTTTTGCTAAAACTTTATAGTGAAACTACTATGATTATGTTATGGAAAGTGGAGTTTAAACCCAACTCAACCCCACAAAATCGACTTGTAAGGTGAGAATTGCTCTCACTTATATATTGTGAATTGACCTTATCTCTAGTGGATATGGAACGGGTGGAACATAATGTCTAAGAAATCTCACTGGATAGGCTATAGCTTGGCTTTGATACCATGTTAGAAAAAGTAGAGTTTAAGCTTAATTAAATCCCACAAAACCAGCTTATAAGGTGAAGATTTCTCTCACTTATATATTGTGAATTAGCCTTATCTCTACTAGATGTGGGACTTCCAACAGATTATATTCTCTTTAATCCTTAATTTTTGTATTATTTGAAAAAAATTTGTTTTGCTAAACAATTTTCATTATCTCTCAACAATTCAATTGTTTTTTATATTTGGAAATTTTCTTAAATGTCCAAGGTATTTTTCATCTTATTATACTCTTAATTATACATATTTTTTTATTCGTGCAGTTTTATTTAATGGTGTATGAAATTGTTTGATCAATTTTTATTTTTTTAATATTTTTATTTGTTGTTTATTTTTATTATGCGGAATAATATTTTGATGATTTTTATATATTTTTTATTTTCTAAATCATTCTTATAAATGTAATTTTACTATTGCTTGTTAAAAATCTTTCATTTACTATAATATAATTATTTTATTTTATTATTATAAATCTTGTTTATACCATCAAATATAGATTGAAGTTCGAAAGATAAAATATTTATGTTTAAATTTGAATTATTATTATTATTACTTTAATATTTCTTACCTATTTGATTTCTAAATAAATTAATGCTAGGTATCATCGCCATTATATTAATATTTTATTTAAAAAAAGAAAAAAGAAAATGAAAGAAAACCATTGGAAGACCACATCTAACCCAATATAGAATTATTTTGAGCTTGTATGAAAAAGAATCATAATTTCTTTCATGAAAATCATTAGATACTTTAAATTTCATATAACAAGGAAAAGACAAATTCCTCGTCATACTAAAAAAATTATCATTAGTCAATTCTTTCACATTAAAAAAAAAAGTTTAAGTTTTAGAAGATTTTGTTTTAGAGAATTAGTAATAGGTTTCTTTGGCTTACTCCTACTAGATTTTTTTGTAGTTTGAACATCTCATTATTATTAGAATCTCCCTTTTGAATTAAGCATATTAGTCAATTTAGAAATTATTTTCAATTCATCCACAAAATGTAGTTTCTTTATAAGTGTCAAAAGACTAAAAACTGTGGTTGAACTACTATTCGATTTCATTCAATATAATATTTATTAGTATATAAGAAAATAAATGAATAAAAAGACATTTGAAATATTTTTAAACTTAAATATTGTTTTTCTTTTTATAACTTTTTAAAAATACTTTTTAAGTGTATTTCATTGATGTTTGCAAAATTTACATATGTTTGTTGTCATGAATTTTGTAATTGCGAAATATTTTATACGATTCTTTTACTTTATCTAATTATTACTTAATATTTTGATTTAAACTTTATAGAATCATATTTTAATATATGATAATATGTCGTATATCGATACGAGAATAATAAGGATGAAATTTTATGTAATAAATATGGATTAATGAGTGTAATGTAGGTTTGTCATAACAAGTCGTAATATTTAAACTCTTGGTTCAAATAATTGATGAGTTATAATTAAAGAAGTCTCAAAATTCAAACAAATTGGAATTTCTCAATAAACTATGGGAAGAAATGGTTTGAGAAATTGGATGGACATGTCTATTTGAATAATTTTTAAAAAATGTACCATTCTTATAATAAAAAATGAATTGCACCACATTCAAAAAGTCACACATTGTCATGCAACTTGATAATTGCACCTAAATTTGTGTACCTAAAAGAATTCTCCACTCTGTATGCATTTACCTTTTTCTAAAGAATATATATATATATATATATATATATATATATATATATATATATATATATATATATATATATACACTATCTATTC
>Ga0214543_1004333_pt1 | contig 26987 bp, 14 predicted proteins | sample CNSS2metaG_FD_160094 | JGI IMG/M metagenome (GOLD analysis project Ga0214543, IMG submission 160094) | Root nodule microbial communities from cowpea collected in UCLA plant growth center, Los Angeles, California, USA - CNSS2 | ecosystem: Host-associated > Plants > Roots > Nodule | place: USA... | reverse complement strand
TCAGGAAAAACCAAAACTGCCTTTTTCCTATAACCTCTGATTATTTATAATAATCAGTTATAAGACAGTTTTAAAAAAACGAAAACAGAATTACTCTACAGAGGTTATAATTGTCATAGTCAGTTATTCCTCTTTTCCCTCCTTCAGTTATTCCTCTTTTCCCTCCTTTTATAAACTATTCTAAACCTATCACCAGCCAACATTCAAAAACAATCATGCACCAGAAAACTCCAAAAAGAGATCTTTAACGCTACAACACAGAAAACTAGTTTAGGCAAAACACACTCTCTCAAATGTATCTCTCGGCCAAACAGGTGTGGGGTACGGTTCACTCAATTCTTTTCTCTCCACAAGCCAGAATGCATCTCTTTACTTGGCCAATCTCTTGAGCTAACGTCTCAAGAAAAAGTGGAACAACTCCACCTCAATCTCTAGGGCAGACAAAACCAGAGCAATTCAATACCAAAAGGAATAAGAGAAAGGATTTTAACAGGGACAAAACAGCACCTAAAACAAGCAAACACAGCACTTTTAAGGTCTCTAGAGGTGTTTGTTCAAGGTAACGTGAATGACACAATATATCAAACACCTGGACTGCACACAAGACAATTATACAGAATGAAATTAAGCACATATGTAAAAACACCGAATACGAGACAATTGCAGAACTAAACAATCTGAAGGCAACAATTGCAGAACTAAACAATCTGAAGGCACAAGACAACATTACCAAAAGAAGCACTTAGATGAAAATAAGAAAAACAAAAACTCAACAAAATTAATCACGCGAGTAGAAAATGGATTACGATCCGCAAGTGAACTGAAAACACGAACATAACTAAAATTGAATGTCTAAAGCATCAATCAGGAACCAGTACACGAATGCCCCAATTTCAGATAACCACAAATTCATCAAAACCTAAGCTCTGAATACCAAATGACGTAGGACGAGATTCGAAATTTGGGGAACATGTGAACTGAGGGTTCGTGAATGGATGCAAACAAAAAAGGGGTGGACGAAGAGTACGACAAACACATACTCGAAACACAAAAATCAAAAGGAGAATGTGAAACAAACCCTAAAACATGAATAAACCCTAAAACATGAGTGGGATGGAGTAGGGGATGACGTCGAAACGTGAATCGATCGGAAGATGGAGCGAGCGAAGGAAGCCACGCCACTTGGGGATAAAGCCAAGATAAGTGGGCAAATCCAAATTCAGCATGCCACTCGAATAGCCATCCGAGATAAGTGCAACAGCTTTAACACGCCACTTGCATGCTTGCAAGATAAGTGAAGACAGCCACGAAGAAATGGAATTGTGCTCCTCTCCACGCCACTTAATAGGTTCCATGAGATAAGTGGAGGAGTCGCCACTTAAGCCACTTGCTCAAGATAAGACTCGAGTGCACATACACAAGAGAAAACACTCAACAATGTCCCTTCATGTATCTTCCAAATCTCTCTTTACAAAGAAGGAAACTTTCTATTTATAGTCTAAGAGTAAGTTGCCCTAAAATTAGGTCAAACTAAACATGGCTTAACTCCTAAATACAACCCTTAATTAAAGAAAACAAAAAATAAAAAACATAGGTGAAGCTTTCAAGACGTGTCACTCTCGCTGGGCGCCACCTTCCGTTGGTTAGGCTCTCATCAACAATAAAAACTAATAGTTTTATTAACCAAGTTTGTGCTTGAAACAGAACATAAATTGGGGAAAGCTAACATCAAATAGGCCCAAGGAATCAAGTAGGTTAGCAACTACTAATTAAGATGATGAGTTGAGATCCAAGTGAATTAGGAAAGGATTCATTAATAATGGACTGGTGGTAGTAATCAACAAGAACATGTCATTGAAAATAACTGATTACGTGTTACAAGTATTGAATTAAAAATAGCATAGCGGTTATACAATAAAAAGAAATCATTAGGAGTATATATCGGTAGATGGGTGTGTATAAAAGATAAGCGTGCTTATAGAATAATCTCCACAGAACCGTTGTCTCTACAATAACCAGTCTATTGCCATAGTGTTCATCATGTTTGGCTGGGAAGGACTCATACCTACAAATTCATGCACATAAAGACTTGGAACAAAACATCGAGAAACAAACTTATGTGCATACGCATGTATTCTTTCATTCTTTCAAGTTTCTAAGTGCTTGGTGGGAGCATCTTCTAGACAACTTGTAAAAGGAGTGCTCATATTTGTAAATCTTTCATGTGTTAAGTTAATCTCTTACAAAAAGGTGTTCTTGTATTTGATATCCAATCGGCTGAGAATGAAACCTTTTACATAACATTTTTTTTATCTTATAGCCAAGAGAGAATGTGTATTTATCCTGGAGAGTTGTTGTTGTGTACTTGTACTTAAACACATGGAAATTTGAGCGGATACTGGAAAGACTTTGTGCACATGTATGCCAAAAGTGGTAGTGAAAAATACTTGTAAACAATTATTTGTTCAGTGGAACATTTTACAACATTGAAGAATAGGATGTAACCTAGGTTAAGAATGAGCTAGAATAAAAACAAAAATGACCAGTCTCTTTTTATTACTTGCACATTGCTTCTCTTCGCCAATGGCCAGCAATAAAATGTTTTAAAAAAGCTTTGGTGAATGTTTCAGAAAACCTTCAGATGACCAACTTTTAAGCCCCTAATAGAACATATTGCAAAAATATTCAAAGGTGACCTTTTAGCTCTATTTGAACCCACTCCCCTTTCTAAAGTTAACATATCCCAAAGCAAACTTCTTGGGGTTAGTTCTTTATAGGGCAAGATGTAATGATCCTAGCTACAATGGAGAACAAAAGACAAATTGCAAACAAACCTTCGCTATTTAAGGGCGAAAAGTTTGATTACAAGAAATAACATATGATTGTGTTCTTCAAATCAAATCATAGATATGAGAAGTAATTGAAAATGGAAACCACATACCAGTACTTGTAAACATTTGTTTGTTTAGTGGAACACTTTGCAATTTGCATTGAAAAATTGGACATAACTCAAGTTACGGGTGATCTAATATAAAAAAGAAAAAAAGGTGTTGATTGTCACTTTCTATTACTTGTGCACTGCCTCTCTTGGCCATTAAAAAAATGTTCTAGAAACCGTTTGTGAACTTATTGCGAAAACCATTAGATATTTTCTCCTCTTAATCATGCAGTTTTAGACAGCACTTTTGTAATAAGGAGTTGAGGGAAAAGGATAAACAACATTACCAAAGAAAAGTTGCTCATTCAGAGAATTAATGCTACTCCAGCTGTAATGGAAACCCAACAGGTGTTATTTCATAGTTCAGAGCACTTACCCAATGCTTCAATAATAGTTTGGACTTTAAGCTTCTAATAAAGGGATTCAGATGGGTGTTTTATATTATAGCATTGAGGCCAAGCATTTTAGTGTTCTTCCTATTTAGGTTTAGTTAATTGACATATTATTTAAACCGTTACCCTGCATATTTTTATTTGTTTTTACTCTTATATTAAGCAAATTGCATTCTTAGGTGCTCATTATGTATGCAGGGGATTTCTAGGATGGAATGAGATTATAATTGGTGAATGCCAAAACATGCACATTGATGAATGTGATCCACAAACAAAATTTGAAGAAAATTCTCGAAGACCTTAAATTTGAAGAAAATTCTCAAATGCACCTTACATGTCACAAGCAACTAGCATTACGTATTACCTCTAATATTGTCTTTCATGAAAGAACAACAAATATTGTGGTAGGTCGTCATTCTTTTTCATAAGAGAAAAGTTGGACTCTAGAGACAAATTCACCAAATCTCTAAAAGAGGGCCAAGGATCAATCACATTAGCAGCAAGCTGAGCACATATAATTTTACATGCACCATCTCAAGGGGGAGTGCTATAATTACATAAATAAGAAATACATCTTTATAATTATACATATTAAGATCATGAACATATTTATCATATCTTTATAATCACAAATATCTTGACCATATCATTAATCTTATAGGATCATATCTTTCTTACTAGAGGATATCAAGTCATTGGCATAAAGTGTGATACGATCCTATTCAGGAAAGTTGACGATCATTGTTAATTTTTGAAAATTAGATGAAATATAAAAAAGATAAATCATAGTTTATAATTTTTATAATTATAAAAAATGCGGAATAAGCAGAGATGGAAGAACATTACGATCTAACATATCGATAAGTAAGATCCGCTACAAAGAAGTCCTTCTTTGATAAGGACCGATAATAGAGACGCCACAATCAATAAGACCGATAAGTCAAGGAAGATTTCCACAAAGAGGTCACTCTTTGATAAGAACCAATAATAGAGATGCCAAAATCAATAAGACTGATAAAGTCAAGGAAAAGTTAGGCATACACACAAAAACATTCATACTGAAAGCTGATTAATCTACATGGATACGATAGCAGAATACGGAATTAGGTACCAAGACAACGTACATGATAAGCTCTACCAATATAGACATAAGAATACACAAAAAATCATGCAATAGACTAGTTGTAACCAACATACCTGCGTGGCTAATGACAAGAGAAGCTGATCTGAGATGAGCTGCAATACTGGATGAAAAAGTGAAGTAGTCTACAGCCAGAGCACCATCTCCTTCAGACTACAAATAAAAAAGAAAATGTTAATAATAAGAACGAAAACACTTAGTAAACGAGACCATGAAAAAGAGAATAATAAAGTCTGCAAATTGTTATCTCCCTCCATTTTTGGAATTAGTTAAACTTTTTTGCATACAGTTACTAGATGTCAGCTTGCTTAAATTAAGTTTGTTACAATATCCATACATATTTATCTAATAACCAATGATATGTAAACCTTTTTTTCAAGCAAGTAGCTTGCAATGTTGATTCAAGAAACGATCAAGTGAGAATTTCACAACCCCCATCAGCACAAATTGATTTATAATTTAACTATTACAAAAGAAATTCTCAACCAAAAAGTATCAAATGAGTTTTTCTCAGGATGGAAAGAAATCATAAAGGGGAAAGTACCTTTGTGGGAAGATATGATCCTCGACCCATTTGAATAAGAAGGTGGGTGTATCCTTTAGCAAACAAGGCTTGTTTAACGATATTGGAATCCACAGCTCTCACAAGAGCATCAAAACAGGTCGTCCCTACAGTCACAAAAACCACTCTCTTTTGCTTATCACAACCTTCATCGTTCCCCATTTAGCTACTCCAATGTGCTGACATCAGAAGCAACAATTAGGCTTAAAGAGAATTTGAAAACGGCAGCCACCACAGTAGTTTGGTGTGAGAAACTGAAGAAAACTCACCTACGTAGGTTTTTAATCGCCGGGCTCACCAAGCCGTTGTTCGATCGCCGTCGTTCGCTTGCCGCTCCTCAATCGGGTCTCCGTTGTTGTGCTGCAGGGTTTAGTTGGGGAAGAAAACTGTTGATTGTGGAGGAAACTAATTTTATTGTTCTGTAGCTTTTAGGAGAGGAATGTAATATAATATTAATTATATTATATTAATTATTTAATTATTATTTTAATTGAATTTGACGGTTTTGGAATTAGGTGTTTTAATTTCAGATTTCAATTAAGAATTAGGATTTATTTTTAATTATTTAATAATTATATAATAACACTAATAAACATTCTTTTATAATATTAATATTTTAACCCGTGCAACGGGACTTACAAAATAGAAAAATATGTTTTGTAAAATAAATTTATAGTAATAAAAATATAATTAAAATTTAATATAAATATTCTATTTTGTAAATTTAAATAATAAATGTTTTATTATAAAAATATATTTAAGTTTTTTCGTATATTTTTTTAGTAAAACATATTTTATTATATAATTGTTTTAAATAATGTACGATAATTGAGTCGATCAAAATAAAATATTTAAATTTAAATATAGTAACAATTAATAATTTATATATTATTAAATATTCTATTTTAGTACATAAATATAAATAAGTTTTACAAATTTAAATTATATTTAATACTGAATTAAAATTATTTTATGACTATAATAATTAAATGATTTTAATGGTTTAATTCCTAACTTTTTCTTAATACCAAAAGAAAAAAAAATTAAATTATACCTAAATGGACTTAGAATTTATAATTTATAATATATATAAATTTTAATGTGAAATTGTTTTTGATATTTATAATTTATAATATTTTCTCTTAATCATGAATTTAATTTCGTTACATCAATTAGAATTAACTAAAATAGTTTGAAATGTGTATCTAATCATAGGCTTTGAAACATTAACAAAATGACATTAGTTGGTACCTAAATAAAAAAATGTAAATAAAACAAAATTTGTGTTTTTTTTATTTTAAAAATAATGACTTGTAACGAAGAAAAAGATAAAATTCAATTTTAGAAAGTGGTTTGTCGTATTTAAAACTTTATGGACGATCAAAGAATCAAATATATTTTTAGCATACATGTTTATCAATATTTCTAAATTTATTACTTTTAACTAAAAGATCTCGTGATATCATGGTATCTCAATATTATTTTCACTTCCTCGTTTAAATCTCTCTACCTCCTCGGACCAAGATAATCTAATCATCAATTTTTTTTTAATGTGTTTAGTTTTTATTTATTTTTCCAAAATTTTGTCTCATACTCTACTAAATCTTGAATTGTGTAAATAATATGACTTGATAACAATATATAAATGATTGCATAAATTTACATATTAAGCGTTTTATGGATAATTTATAAACTAATTTGAAAAATAATTATTATAGATGCAAGACCCATTTATTTTCTGCCTTTTTTTTAAGAGTTGCCCTAATCTTGTTGGGCCTAAGGGCTGGCCCAAAGGGGAAGATCAGACCTAATCTGCCTTAAACTTAAACTTTGTGCTCACTTTCGAAAAACAGAACCCTTCCACCCTTTGAGCGGCTGTTGTTTTTCCTCTGCTAGGGTTTTGGATCTCGTTCGTTTCCAAGTGCAAACAAGCTCTCTTCCGTCCATGTAAGTTGATCTCAACCATGCTCTTCTTCCTTCAACGTACTCCTTGTAAGTTCAGCTAGGGTTTGTACTGATAAACCCGTTTAACTCTGACCGCTTCACTTTTACACTGTTGTGATCTCTTTCTAGAGTCGTGGTGTTCCGTTGTTCGGTGTTGTGATCTTATTTTAGCCCATTCAAGGTAAGGGAAGCTAGGGATCTTTGTTAAAGTCTGTTTCTCGCACATTTTGCCACTGTTTTTATGCTTTGTACGAGTGTGGTGTCATTGTGAAATATTAAATGAATGTATGCTGCTGTTTGGAGTGTGTTTGGATGGTTGTGCAGGGCGAACAATGGCGAGGACCGACGTTCTCACCCAAGCGACCAGGCCTCGCCCAGGCGAGACTTGCAGAAACAAACCCAAACTCGCGCTCGAGCTCGAGCTCAGGCGGAGAGCTTTCGTTTGAGCGAGACACCATCTCGCTCAAGCGAGAGAGGCTCGCCTAAGCGAGGACGCGTAGGGGTTTGAGGTATGTTGCTGTAGGCATAGCTCAAGCGAGGAAGCCCTTTTTTGGGCAAGGGATATGCTCGCCCAGGCGAGTAGCGGCTCGCTTAAGCGAGAATCCGGGAGTTTCGTAGGGTTTCCCTGATGACAATCTCGCCTAAGCGAGCCTTACGGCTTGAGCGAGACTGGCACGGGACTTCTCTATATAACTGTACCTTTCATGTTTTTGGGCCCTTAACTGTATGTTTGGCTTATTATGCTTTACCTTGGGTATGAATTGTATGAATTGAGTGACCTTGTATGAATAAGATGGAATTACGATTCATGAGTTTTAACATGAGGTGAGCATGATGTTTGTATGGGGTGCTTCATGGAATTAAAATGATGGCTTTGGTATGGGTTTGACATGAGACATGAGTGAAAGTGGATCAATGAATGTGGCATGGTGCTGGTAGAAAATACACTCCTGCATTTGTGATTTGTGAAGGATGAGTGGAATGGATTGTAAAGGTTGACATGATATATATATATATATATATATATATATATATATATATATATATATATATATATATATATATATATATATATACATGTGCATGTTAAATAGTACGGGTTTGATTATGATTTGTCTGTGTCAGTGCGTAATTCCTTGGAGCCTCTAGGTGAGACTTTCAGGGTCGCGCTTCAGTGGTCGGGACATAATTCCATGGCCATGTTAGTGGGTGTCCATGGTGGTGCCCCATCTATATGTTCTGGTAAGGATTCAAGGTAAGGTTGCATCCTGACGCTCTAAGGAGTCAGTTAGTCTCACTTAGAGCGGACTGACTCTTGTGGTGAGAGTAGTAGGAGGCCTGGAAATCATTAAGGGCTAACCTTGTGCGTGAGGGAATGGATTCATTGTAACACTTGTAACACATAGCTCGGGGTGAGCAGAGGTATCCACCACAAGTGCAAGCATCCGCTGAATCCGACCAGATTATATGTATCCGGATGAGTCGAGTCGAGTCTTAGTGTATTGATTGAAATGTGATAACATGATTGGATGATATAGGTGTATTGGATTGTGAAGGTGTATCTAATTGTATGATAAAAATATTGTTGGCTCTAGTTTATCTTTCTGTTTTGTTGTGTGTTCTGCTGTGTGGTTCTCTCTTTTGCGATGATCGTCAACTTGTTGATGTGAGCAAATGCGAGGAACACCCGTGGTCAACAGGGAGGTGATGGTTCCGCTGCTTAGTCGACTGGACTTGGGTTTCTCTTTTCATGTCTTTTGCTAGGGCCATGGCCCATGTATTATTTGATTTTTATTGTGTTTCTGGTTATTTTTAGACCTCGTACTTTGTCTTGTCTGGCATCGTGGTGTGTCCTAGGATTTTCTTTTTATAACTCTTGGATATCTTTAAGGAGGGAGTTCCTACTCTGCATCTATGCTCTTATTATTATATTGTGTGACGTGTCATTGAAGTAAGTTTATTTATTTAAATGGAACGTTACAATAGACACAAGTAACTAAGTCATATCAAAATATAAACATTATAAAGTAATAATAACATTTTTCGTTCTAATACGTTTATAATTACGTTTCTAGAATATATAACTCGAAAAAGTCAACTTTTATATCTTTAAACAAAATATACATTTTAACAACAGGAAAAAGACAACTACTTTTTGTGTATTTTTTTGACTAACAAAATTCTCTATGTTTAACTTAAAATTTATAACACAAATAATATTATAAATGAAAGAATATTAATAATGTTGATAAAGTTTTAGAATAACATAATTCATTTATAATAAAGCATATCAAATATATTCAAAAGTTTTCTTTACCATATATTTTTAATTGAATATCAATACTTATTCATAATTAAATGTATTTACATATGGTAAGCATGCTTATTTTGAACAATAGTATTCATAGGGATAAGCAAAATTTTACTTATATAATACTTGATGATAATTAATTAAGAAAAATTACATTATTTAGTATTAGCAAGTAAGTAAATTTAAAATTATAATGGTTCATGTATCAAACAAAAATGTTTACACTAAAAGACTTAAATATTTTAATTTGTATGAAAAAAAATGATATTTTTCATATATTTGAAAGTTATTAATAAACATCATAAATAAAATATAACATAAATACCATTAAATTTGTCACTAATTAATTAGAGACTAATTTAAAAACTAATTCATTTTGGTAGCGAAAACCTTAGTAATAACTTTCTAGTGGCTAATTTTATTTGGTAGCTAAAATCATAGTAATTAATTTCAAAAAATAATTTAGTGACCAATTATAATTTTTTATTCATAATATTGACTATTTTAGTAACTAATAATTTTTTATTTTATAAATTGGTATCTAAATTAGTCACTATAATTACTAAATCACCATAATTAAAAAAATAATCCAATATTGAAACACAAAACCTCCAAATGAAAATAATAAAGTATGATAAATTTTTTGAGTTTACAATAAGTTCCAATGCAAAATTTGTAATTAAAGAATAATAATAAATTGAATAAATTAAAAAAAAAATATAATTATTAACTCGACATATGATAATATTAAATAATATTAATGTTATTAATATTATTAATTCAACGAAAAGGTTAAACTAAAATACATAATAACTTAAATCATACAATGATTGATTAAGAATAACGTTAAAACAAAATATATATAACATTAAATAATAATAATAATAATAATTAAAGAAAAAATAGAATTATAATATAATTATTAATTAAATGAACAATAATATTAATATTAATATTAATAATTAAATTAACTAATCTATTTATAATACAATTGAAAGGATCACAAAAAGTAACTTCTTACACGTGGCATCTTCTCAGACAATCTTCCATTTCAAAATTCAAATAATTTTTACCTCTTTAAATAATTCTTACACGTGTCATTTCCTCAACTTGCCACGTATACAACTTCACTTTTTTTCCCTCTCAAAACCAAAACACAGCACAAAATCCTATCTCACTTTTTTTCTAAAAGTCTCTTCACTTTCCATCTCTCTGCCGTATCAAACCCTAACATCTCTTTCCCACTTTCCACCTCACTGCCATATCAAACCCTACTATCTCTTTCTCATTTCTTCTTCCAATCCTACTCTCCATATTCATCATTGAAACTCTACGCTTTTCTTACTCCTCGATCATCACTGAAACCCTACAAAATGTGTATACTATACTGCATTATAGGATTTCATCTCGCAAGTACCCATCTCAAACCTTTTTCAATTTTAAACCCTAAATGTTGTTTTTCATCATTTCAGTGATTGTTCTCACAATTTCTTTTCATCATTGGCTTATTCGACTACTAATTGGTAAGGTTTTGTTTGTTTTTTTTGTGTGTAGATGATTATTTTTATGTTTTTTCCAACTTCGTTTTTGTTTATTTTTTGGTCATGCCTTCACTGACGAAGAAGAAGATCGAAGAAGTCTTCAAGTCCAAAGATCGAAGAAGGTTTTGGTTTTTTTTTACCGTACATTCTCTTCCAATAGATCCAAATTTCTCTGTTTTTTTTGTTCATTTTGTTTGGGTTTTTTTATCGTTCATTCTCTTCCATTAGATTGTTGTATTGCGGAGTAAAGACGCGATAATGGATCCAGATTGTTCAAAGCTACTCCACTTAAATCCAGGTTATGCACATTTTTCTTTATTTAACATGTTTTCTTATTCTTTCAATTTCCTATGCGCATCAGGTTGAAGTTCATTTCCTGTACGCATCATGCTCATTCGTTATGCTGATTGCAGTTTTTTTTTTCATTTTTAGTCTCTATAACACTTCAAATCACAATGATCAGTTAAAGGTGAGGTCGCTGTTATGTTTAGGATGCAGAGTTTTTCTGTTTGAAATTATGTCGTTGAATTGCTAAGTGCGAGTGTTATGTAGTTAGGAGCAAGCCGTCCTGAAGAAGCGGTGAGGCGGATTCAATCTTTCCATGAAGCATCATTAAAGGTATGTGATCTGAAATGTTTTAAGCCTGAGGTGGAATTGTTTCAAATGAAGGATTACATTATTAATTTGAACTTCAAAGGGTGTGCCCGATGGAGGAGATGATGTTGTAGGTTGTTCTAAGAGGAGATGGCAATCCTTTAGGTAGAGTGATCTAATTTTTTATATGTGATCTATGTTTTGGTGATATAGCTTATGCGTGATCTTTTGATTATTTTTGCAGTACCATCCTTTCAGACTCACCCAAATAGTTTCTTCTGTTGTTTGGGTTGTCATTGTTTTGTAAAAGCTGTTTTAAAATTTCACATAAGTACTACAGCAGGGTAAAAGTGGTATGAATGATTTTATGGTCGCATAACGAAGGTTTACGACTATTCAAGGAATCAAAAGACAAGGATTCTGGTGGGAACTTGGGAAGGTTGGCAGAATTTGATCTCAGTAACTATTTTTTATATTTGGAGTAGAAATATGACTTTTTTTAATATTGTCCTTTCTCCATAAATATGATTATCACCTTGCAATAATGGTTGTTAGTGTGGTTGATGGAACTTCAGAAGCCATTTTCCATACTCTTATGTCTCTTGGCCCTTCAAGATCAGAGTAAGTTCATTAGTTGCATTGTGATCTTCCAGCAGAGGCATTGTTTTATTAACAAGACATTTTTGTTTTATTATCACAACATATTGTCATGTTACTTCTATCAAATTTTACTATATCATCATTCTTATTCTTAAGATTCGATGATTGGATGTAGAAGGAATTATGACGTTACAACATAATGAAAAGTGTATAAGAGCCAAGCAAATAAAAACTAGAGCAGAATTTTGTAACAAGATCGTGCAGAATTTTTAAGTGGACATTGAGCACAGATAGTATCGTTTTATGTCTAATGATCATGGATAGGCCTAGGTGAAATAGGTTTCTTCCATTGAAAAGAAAAAATTCAATGAACTGCAAATAAAAAATGTGTAATATTCCACAATGGGATTTTGGGAGTGGGAAACAGATGGGGTGGTTTTCATAGATATTATAATTTATAATTGTTGTTCAACCCTCCACCCAACCCAAGTTTCGACCATTTTATTTAAGGATTTGGATGCATTGAGATAGTCTGTACTAGCTTTAAAATATTCCCATAAGTGTTGGATGTGAAGTCAAACTATATTTGTTGGGTATTTTATGTATATCCCCATAAGATTGTGATGAAATTGTTGTTCAATCATTGAGATTGAGTTCGTGTTGGTGGCTGAAGGTTCTTTTTGTGCTTTTAGTTGATACATTAGTAATTCATCATGTTCTCTTTGACTAACATTTTCACTCTGGGTGTTTCCAAATGATGCAGGAGAATGCAAGAACAGAAGCATCGTGGTCGCTTCTGGAAATAAGATTGCTAGTTTCATTGCAAGTCGATAACAATTGTTCTTTGTTGAGGCTAGCAAATGAGATTGTCAATTTCATTCGATTAATCAGTTTCCGATTGATTTTAAGGTCACTGCGAGTTGACAAGTTATTACGTACTATAGAGAAAATGTAGGTTTTGTTTTACGGGAGTCTTGCAACCCATGTCTTTGAACCATTATTTTTTTGCCTGTTGTAATTTTGTTGCTAGAAAGCACACATTAATTGAGGAGTTATTAATCTTGATTATATTTACTCATAATTCCATGGATTCAGTTGCACAGTTTTACAACTGACATAATATCAAGGGAGTTTTGATACGGTCAAATACTATCCTTTGTATTGTGCTTGGAGTTTTTGGGATTGCATTCTTCTTCTTTTTTAATGTATTGGTTCTTTCAAATTTTCAAATGTATCTTTATATATATATATATATATATATATATATAAAGACTTTTTAATTCTTAATTTTTTTTTTTTTTATTTTTTTTTATTTCAAGTTTTAGATTCGAAACGTATTTATTGCAAACAGTTAGACTTATTGGTTTCCAGTAAAATTTGATCATATCATGAGGAGTTTTGATACGGTCAAATAGTATCTTTTGTATTATGTTTGGAGTTCTCGGGATTGTATTCTTTTTTTTAATGTATTGGTTCTTTCAAATTTTCAAATGTATCTTTATATATATATATATATATATATATATATATATATATTTTTTTTTTTTTTTTTATTTTTTATTTTTATATTTTATAATATATTTTTTTTTTGTAATTTATAATTTAAATTGATAATTTATAATAATTATTTTATTTTCATAAAAAAAGTAATATAATTTTGTAATTTTAAATCTTTCTTATTAATTTTTTTAGGATTAAGTTTTGATATAAATTGATATATTCTCATCCAAAATTTATGTCATAGACAATGTATTATTGATTATTAGCATTTCTTTATGTATTGCTTCTTTACTCTTTATAAATATAAATATAAAAAAATATATAAATAATATATATATATATATATATATATATATATATATTTGTGGTTGCAAAATTAGGAAATTATAATTGTATTAAATTTTAATTGAAAATTTTTGTGATGTATAGTAGCTAGATTTTAATTATATTATTTTTTTATTGTAGTTATGTGACTAATACATATAACAAAAGACAAACGCAAACCCTCTCTAAAGGTGGACTTTATCTTTCTCGCCTCATATTCATTTATGGACAACTATATGTAACAAATTCTAGAGTGAAATAAAAAATAAGATTGGATTAAAAATACTAATTATGGATGAAAATGTAACTAGCCACTACAACTACAAATGTGATTTACAAATAAATATTTAAAAATATTTGATATGAGGTATTCAAATTAATCTTATACTATTTTGATTATTTGTCAATTATTGTATTGCATTTTTTTTGTTTTTTTGATCAAATTTTAAATTTAATAAAGTTATATCAATTTTATATTGTAGATTATGATGGTCTTCTAACCTATGAAATCAATCAGAAATTTTGTATACATTATTATAGCATGTACATATATAAATGTTTAAAAAGTTAAAACTTTATATTAGACAAAATAATAATTACTACAATTAGTATTGTTATAATCCACATAACTTTTTACATTTATTTATAAATATGATAAAATTAATATCATTTATTTTAAATCATATTTATCATTACTATTAATATTTATTTTTAATTTCTTTATTTTTTTTTCATTTACTATAAAAAAACAAAATTCATTCATCTAAATATTAACCCGTTGCATGGGTCATAATTCTAGTTAAGATAAAATATAACCATTGATTGTAACTATAATAACAATATTAATAGTAATAATAGCATTAATAATTAAAAAATATTAAAATGAAATATAATTATTACAATAAAATTATAGATAGTTATATTAATAATTAAGGAAGATAATGTATGTAAAGTAGGAATGATATAATCAAATAGTAATAAAAAGAAAAAATGGGAGAGAACATAATACAAGATGCTTATTCTTTCATATCTATCATTTTTTTCTCTCTCCAATGAGTATATATGTTTTTTTGTTTGGACACTTTGCATTAGTTGTATAGTTGGAAGTAGCTCAATTTGTTGAGTTGTGGGTAAAATATTTGACATTGATGAGTTAAATATAAAAATGTTGAAATCTTTGAACAAGACTTGGCAACCAAAGGCCACTACCATAATGGAGTCACAAAATCTTACCAACATGTCTATGACTACTCTATTTGGAAGCTAAGAGAACATGAGTTGGAGTTGAGAGGACTCAATGAGGAAGAAGAAAGGGAAAAGAAATATATAGCCTTTAAATATGAAATCTAAAAGGGTAAGAGTCATGAAGAGGACAATGGCTCAAACTGTGAAAATATGAATTTTATGATGAAGCAATTCACAAAGTTCATGAAGAACAAAAACAAAGGGCATCACAAAAGTTATAAAAAAGAGAACCAAATTTTGTTTCAAATTACAAGTGGTACGGATGTAGTCAAACAGGTCATGTTAAAGTCGGGTGCCAAAATTCAAAGAAAAGTGAAGAAAACAAAGATAGAAATTTATAAATATGAAGAAAGCCTACATAGCTTGGGAAAAGAATGATTCAAGCTCTTTATTTATCTCAAGTGTTTCGGGTGAAGAAGCAAACATTGGCTTAATGGTAGACAATAAATCCACAAGTAGCGAGGTAAGTAATTTTAGTGACCTAAATGAATATTATGAAATGCATACTACTTTTCAACAACTTTATATTGAATCTGAAAAGTTGTTAACATTGAATAATAAACTGAAAATTGAATATAAAGTTCTTGAACAAAAACTTGAACAATCTCAACAAAAGGAAGATACGTGGAGAACAAAAATGTCTAGCTTTGGAAAAGGTGAAACGATAATTGTTGAGTGTGAAAATTGCAATATTTGTGAAAATAAAATTGTTGATCTAGAAAAGTCTAGCAAATTTTTCTCTAGGTCAAAATAATACTTTGAAAAATTCAAGATAAAGGTTTTTCAATAGAAATAGACAAGTGTTTAGAAACTATAACAAGAAGTTTTCATTTTGAATTAGTTTGGCAAATGGAGTCAAACCCAAGCTCTTTCCTCAAAAATCACTTCCCTCTTACCCTTGTTGTTTTGCTTGGTGTATCTCTCAGTTTGGTGTTGTATTTGAGACTTCACCTTCTCATGCATTTTCTTCACAAATTCAAGCCTAGATACCCATTCCTTATGAATGAAGTCACTAGGATTTGGAAAAGGTATGAAGTTTAAAGGAGTGAGAGGGTTGAAGCCTTATACAACCTCAAATGGAGAGATTTTAGTGGTCTTGTGAACCACCCTATTATATGCAAACTTAATGTGGAGAGGTATTCATCCCAAGACTTGCGGTTTCCTTTCAAAATAGACCTCAAAATGGTTCCTAAAGACCTATTCACCACCTCGGTTTGCCCATTGGTTTGTGGGTGACTAGAGGTGAAAAAATGAAGCTTGGTTCCTAGCCTAGACCAAAGTGTCTTCCAAAAATGGCTGAGGAACTTAGAATTCCTATTAGAAATAATGGTTTTAGGCAAACCATAGAGTTTCACCACATCTCTAAAGAAGAGTTTTTCTATGTACCTTGCATCATCTACCTTATGGCATGATATAAAATGAGTCATCTTGCTAAACCTATCCACAACCACAAAGAGAGAGTCAAATCCCTTGAGTTTTGGGTATACCATGGATGAAATCCAAGCTAATGTCTTCCTATGGAGATGAAGCAATGGGTAGGGGGATTACAAACCATGAAGCATAGTCTTAGCCTTGGGTTGCAAGCATGCAATGCACTTATGACAATGTCTTTGAACTTCCTTCCTCATATAAGACCAATACAATTTCTCTTAAAGAATTTTCTGAGTTTTATCAACTCCAAAATGGTCCATGAGACCTCCCTCATGTAACTTCTTGATGAGGAGTTTCCTATGGTAACCTTGAGGCACACACAACCTACCCTCTTTAAACAAGTACCCTTTGGACACATAGTAACCCCCTTGAGCCTTCTATTGATAACTAGAAAAAATGGAGGAAAAGAAGTCATCTTGTTCACACAACTCTCATATGTGATCAAAACCAAGAATTTATGATCCAAATTTTGTGAAAAGGTTGTGCCTTCTAGAGATAGTACTCCCAAGTTTGAAGTAACCTCACAAGAGCATACAACTTCGTAACATAGTTAGGGTAGTTAAGAGTGACGTCATTGAATTTTTCACTAAAATAGGCAATGGGGTGCCCCTCTTATAACAAAACTCCACCTATTCCCATACCACTTGCATCATATTCTATCTCAAAATTTTTTGAAAAGTTTGGAAGAGATAGAATGGGTGCATTGGTGAGCTTCTCCTTAAGTTGTTTGAAAGTTAACTCTTATCTTATTCCTACACAAATTTAACATCGTTTTTCGCCAACTTATTAAGTGGTGAAGCTATGCTTGAGAAGTTAGGGACAAATCTCCTATAGAATGATGTTAAACCATGAAAACTCCTAACTTTTCCTACCTTTTAGGGAGTTGGCCAATCTTGAATGGCTTGGACTTTGGTGGGATCAACATGCACACCATGCTTGTTCACTATGAATCCTAGGAAGACTATATTATCCTCACAAAATGTGCACTTCTCCTTGTTTCCAAAAGATGGTTATCCCTCAAAGTGGAGAGAACAACCTTCAAATGTCCTAGAAGATCATGAAGACTCTTGTTATACACTAGGATGTCATTAAAGTACATAACCACAAATTTCCCAATGCAATCCCTAAGGACATGATTCATTAGCCTCATGAATGTTTTAGGTGCATTAGTTAAGCCAAATGGCATCACTAACGACTCATAAAGACCAAATTTAGTATTAAATGCAGTTTTACACTCATCACCCTCTCTTATTTGGTGATAACCACTTTTAAGTATATTTTGGAAAATATAGTGAACCCATGCAACTCATCCAATTAGGTGCTTATACTTAATGGTAATGTTGTTGATAACCTACAATCACAACACATTGTCCACTTTCCATCTTTCCTAGAGGCTAATAACCCAAGTACGACACATGGACTTAAGCTCTTTTGAATCCATCCTTTGTCTAACAAATATTGCAGTTGAGTCTCAATCTCCTTTGTTTATTGGGGATTTGTTCTATAGGTTAACCTATTTGGTAAGCTTGCCCTAAGAACAAAATCTATTTGATGCTCCATTCCCCTAATTGGTGAAAGACCTTTAGGATCTTCTTGGGGGAACATATCATCAAATTCTCATAAAAGTTTTTTCAAAGGAGATGGATACTTGGATTCTAGATTTGAACAAATGCATGAAAGTACTCCTTCACAAAAGAGAAGGTAGGAAAGTTACTTACAAAGGAGAGTTTCCTTTGATAAATTCTTCTCCTTTTGAGTGACCTTGGGAGGAGCACTACTTTCCCCCTCTTCATGAATGCATGCGTTGGGAGCTTGCTCCCCCAACTCTTTGCACATGCTCTCTTCTTTTCTCTCATCATCCCTTAGTTTCTTCATTTGTATTTGATCCTTAAACACTTTAAAAGGTGCTAGGGGATGAAGAACAAACTTCTTTTCCTTGTGTTGGAAAGTAGTCTCATTGGTAAGACCATTGTGCATAGTTTTCTTGTGAAATTGCTAAGGTCAACCTAAGAGAATGTGACAAGCTTCCATAGGTATTATGTCACAAAGAACTTTATCCTCATAGTTTCCTATAGAGAGCTTGACCTCCTCTTGTTAGTCCACATTCAAATCCGCTTCTTCATTAAGCCATTGAAGTTTGTAAGGTTTTGGATTATTGTGAGACCCAATTTTTCCACAAACCTAGTGCTACAACTATTGTAACATGAGCCACTATCCATAATGAGAGAACATGTTTTGTTTGAAACTTTACATCTTGTATGAAAGATGTTCTCTCTTTGGGTCAAGACTTAATGATGTAGGATTATCTTGACCTTTTAAAGATTATTGAATATGGTGTGAGTTGATTAAGAAAGCTAAGTGAAATCTCCACTAGACCTTAAGATAGCATGTTATCTAGATGTAAAGGTTCCTTTCACAAAGCTCATAAGAAGAAGATGATAGATTGATTCAAAATAAAAAGAAGATAAAATGTGAATAAACATATAAGAACTGAGAACAATTAAAGGAAGAAGAAAGTAATAAAATGGCAAGAAGAGAAATGGAAAAGGTGTAAGAAGCACACCACGTTAGGGGAGAGGCAAAGCCATGGACTCTACTAAAGATAAGTGATGGTGCCGCCACTTGAATCAAGATTCAAGATAAGGCTAAAAGCATTAACTCCCTAGGGAGGAAACTCTCACAAGGTTGATACACAAATGTGTTTGATTTCTCCAAAATGTTCAACCTCTTGTACAAGTGTTAGAGGTACCATTAAATAGAAGTGTCTAGGGGTCTCTTAGCAAAAACAAATAATCTCAAAAGGGTTACGTAACAAATGGCGAAACTAGTGTCTAGAAAGTAGGTCAACAAAGGAACACATGGACACATTCTAGAAGCCTTCTTGGCCAAGGCATGGTGGATGCTCTTCTAGATGTTTCTAGACTTCTTGGTGGCCAAGGCATGTGGTCATCCTTTCTAAATGTTTCTGAAAGCTTTGCCATCTCTCTCTCCTCTGTATGGACTTGTCTTCATATGCCACTTATCCACTTTGTGCGTCACCTCCTTAGTTATCCTACAAAACAAATAAAGCTAGATTAACATGTTGGCTTTAGGCTAAGCTAATCTTTGGGTCAACTAGTCAACCTAAGGTCAAGGTCAATAAGTCAACTTAAAATAGTCAACCAAGTCAACTTCATGGAATTCAAACTAAAGAAATAAAACAATGAAAAGGAATTAAGGAACTCCCTTTCTCTTAGGCATGTGTCATGAGTCATCATCCTTGTTAGGGATCAAGCCTTCATCACTTGAGGACTAGGTTGATTTTTTAGAACTATTTTCATAATAAGGAGGTCTCCCTCACAAGGGTAGGAATCTTCTCCCTCACTCTCATCCTCACTTACACTTTTCTCTTTCTTTTCTTCACTATTATATCATCAACACCCCTTAGGATTTTGGTCTTATTGGAGGGGCATTGTGATGATATATGACCTCTACCTTGACACTTAAAACACTTAATCTCACTTGTGTGCATAGTTGATGATGATCCCTCCCTGTGTTTCTCCTTTCCTTTCTCAAATTTTCTAGGGGGCTCCTCTCTTTTCTCAAATCTTGACATATGAGCTTGAGTGGTTATCTGTCAAACCTTTTCTCAAATGTTATTGTTCTACCTTAATCCAAATTTGTACCAAGTCATTTAAGTATTGATAGGGCAACAATTTCACTCTATCACTAATGTCAAGATTGAGATCACTTAAAAACCTAGAAATAGTGGTTTCTTCCCCTTCCCTAGTTCCCACCCTTATCATATAGAGCTTCATTTTTTGTCTATACTCTTCCACACTCATGTTCTATTGTTGGCCCCTTTGGAGTTTATCCATAAGCTCCTCTTAGCACTCTAATTTTGCTTATTTTCCTTTTAGAAAAAGGTTTTGTTTTAGTTTAAATAAATTTGTTTTTATCTTTATTTAATTAGTTTTTGTTGAGCATTTAGAAAACTGGAGTTTTCACAAAAAATGTGATAAAAGGGTTAATTTTAATAGTATTTTGTTTCATTTAATTTGCCCTGTTTAAAACTCCATTTTAATAAAAGTTGTTTTGCTAGGAGACCCTTTATTCTTGCTTAATTGCATGTGAGCCCTTAATTCCAATTGTTTGATTTTGCGAAGCATCCCCTGCCTTGGTCAACCGCAATTTTCCCAAGCCTTCATTCATGTTCATCATAACACACCGTTTTACTAAAATCATGGTTGATCCTTTGTTTTGGTGAAACGCAAGAAGCAAAACACACATCATAATTAAGCACTACTCCACTACACAAGCAAAATGGAAGCTCTGATGCATGAATATGATACGTGAGATCCTAGTTTTAGAGAAGGGAGCCAACGTTGATCATGATGGATGGAGACAATTGGAAGATCAAATTAGAGTGAGAGCGTGGAAAATTCGTGGAGAAAAAAAAGGGAAAAGTCAAGTTGATCAAGGGCGTAAGATCTCTGATTCAAGGTTTGTGATTCTGTTTCGAGATGCAGGGAATTGGGATTGCAATTTCTGTTTGTTTTTCTAATTTTTCCTTAGGGGTTTTTAAAGGGCATGATTAGGTTTTGTAAACGTGAGTTCTAGAATATACATGCTAGACTTTTGTGGTAAGAGCTAGGGTTCAAGGTTCTTGCGCAAGGGGGAGAAAGTATACTATAATAGGGTTTTTTCCATCTTTGATGAGCACAAAAAGGCCTTTAGAGATTGGATTTTTCCCTAGTGTGTCAGTAGGTCTACTTAGTCTTTCACCCACACAAAGTGGTCGGGATTGCTAAGTGAGTTCCTTGCATCATTTTAATTTTAGCACTATTCTTGAACTCATGTAATCCTCCTTTGATTTTTTTAGTGAAATACAATGACTAAATTCTAGTTGTGAATCGTGTTTGTTTATGTTTTGCTGAAGTTTAAGTTTTCTTTTTAGGTTTCTCATTTCAAAATCATTTTAATTTTGCTTATTGCTTTCTTAATGTTATTGTAGTTTCATGTTTCCAAGTTAGTGACTTAAGTATGGATGAACATTGCACACTTTAAGGATTGAAAACCAAGTGACCCCAAAGTGGGCACATTTTATCGAGTGGTCTTCTCGAGTGTAGAATAGTCCATGATTAAATCACTACATTTGTTTCTGTTCAATTTGTGCTACTGATTTAGTGTTTTAAGTAGGATTCTTGTTTTTCACATAATTTTAGTTCCTTTTTGGAATCCATATGAACTCAAAGTGGGCATACATTCCTGAAATGTCTTCTCGAGTGCAAAAGAACTTTAGTTTGATAACCAAATTAGTTTCCACATTCACTTTTGTTCTACGATATTTAAATTTGTTTTCTTTGGTTGTCATTCTGTTACTGATTTGAGATTCTGCATTAATTTAATTCTACTGTCTTTGCTTTAAATTCATGTAACAAGTAGTTTAGGATCATGTTTTCTATTGTAATTGTGGTAGGGAATTTTATTTCCATGCATTTTATATGATTTTGCCATGTTATTTTCTTTGTTTATAATAGGAGTGCATATTATCTTAACCATCCGGTGTGACAAGGCTAAATCCATTCATTAATGCTTATACTATTACGTGGGAGTTTTAAAGGCTAGAAATTATGGGTTAGTTAATCATTTTGAGTGTTTAGCCCTCAACTCATGCATGGCCTTCATAAATTTAATTTAGTATCCTAATATTCTAAAGTCTTGCATCAGTGTCCTAATCCCTTCATTTTAGTCATTATGCACCACTAGCATTTTAGTTTCCATTGCATCCTACATCAACATTGCATGATCTATTTCGTTTTTCTATATAGAATCAAGGTTTTTGGTGGGTAGGGGTGGACAAAAAATCTAATTTTCTTGATTTGATCCACTTTTGCTCTGATCCAATCCATTTAAATTCCATTTTATTGAAAATCCAATCCATTTAAAATCCATTTTTTTGGATCTGGATTTCAATCTAATTGACATTTTATATATTTTATGGATTGAATATTCATTATCTAAATCAAGATTTTCAAATATGGATAATCCAAAAAATCCAATCTAAATTTTTAATAGAAATTTTTAGTTGGGCTAGGCTAAAGGTTGAGATGGACTAGGCTATATCCAAACTCGGACAGGCCGTACTCGACGACATGTACGGACCGAGCAGGCCCGACGACCTTGAAGGGCCGGATGGGTCCGATGACCAGAACAGGCTGGGCGGGCTTGATGACTCAGATAAGTCATTGGGTATGAACCCCTGAACGGGTTGGGCGGGCCCAAAGACACAAATAGGTTGGATGGGTCCGAAGACCTATATGGGCTAGGCTGGTTAGACGACTCGGACAGGTCGTGCCCGACAACCTGTGTAAGATCCGAGAAAATTAAATAATTAAATAAATAATTATTTAGTAAATGAGGGTAATGGGATCTCTATGGCAATAAATGCTAGAAGTTATGACAAGCAGAAATACTAGCTTAAGTGGTTGAGAGTATATGGCCATGATTAAAGGACTTGGATTCAAGTCCTGTGTATGCCATTTGTATGTAAATTAATTATTTTATTATTTTAATAATATGCTTGACCATGGTGCGTGATAATATAATCCTAGATGTGTAGGTATTAGGTAATTGGGTGGCTGTGGTGTTTGGGAGTGCCTTTGGGAGCAGAAATTCCAACACTTGGAGTGCCTTTGGAAGCAGAAATTCCAGATTAGGGGAGCTGCACTTCGTGCTTTAAACTTTAATTATATAATTGTGTAATGTATGGGATACATTTGTGTGTTTTGTTTCTACCAAGTTTATAGATTTTTCGTGTTTCAGGAATTTTTCAGAAACCGCTTGGCGATAATGAAGGCCTGTCAGGCGACGAATGATATTTGAACTAAGATTCTGGGTTCTGCCCATAAATCGCCTGACGACAATGAAGGCCCACCAAGCGATACGAATTGGATTGGTTCGTTTTCTGTGACTTTGTAGTTTTTTTTTTGAACGTACACCTTTGGTTTTGGGTAGTTTTACACGCAATAGGGACCGCCGGGTGGTGGTTTCCTATTGCTAGGCGCTAGGTCTCTGGTCTTGTTTCATTGGGCGGCAAGATCTAGTCGTTGGGCGACTACGATTTTTCTAATCTGCGCAATTTTCGTAAAACTATATGTCTCATTTCGTTAGTCGTCCGATTTACCTGAAAGTTTGACATGTGATCCATAACATGTTATTCTTTACTTTCAACGGTGGAGATTTGAATTGGAGTTTTGTAGCTAGAGTTATATGTTACTCGTGATTATTGGTTTGAATTCCCTAACAATATGATTAGTATTGGATGCTTCAGTGTGATTGGGCCATGCTAGGATAAATGGATTTGTGGTTTCGGTGCTCTGGTTGACATGTGGTGTTTGGGTCATTAGAACCTGTCTTGGGGTGCACAAACCAGCAACTCTCACGTTACTGGTGTGGCGCCTAGTGGTGTGTCCCGTGCAGCGTCCAACGACATGTTGAGATCACCAAACAGTCTACGCTAGAATGTCGCCTGGCAGCGCTTAGGCAGCGCCAGGCGATAGCACATGGCAGTGTTTGTTATTATTGCATTTTGCATGTCTTGTTGTGTTGGTCCTGGTCTAGATATGCTTGACTGTATCACAAGCGAGTAGGTTCGTGATTGGTGATGGAACGCGTGGTTAATATGAGCGGGAAGGTTCATATTAATGATACTCTCGTGTGAGGATATGATCAGGGACGTTCATATGTTCCGTTCTCACACTTGAGAGTTGCTGTGAGCGAGGAGGTTCATAGCTGGATGAATCATACGTCTTGGACTACAGGTGGAGAGGTCCGTAGAGTTGGACTACAAGCGGGGAGGTTCGTAGAGTTAGACCACAAGCGGATAGGTTCGTGGAAGCATTGGAATCCCTAAAACCAGCTTGAGTGTGTATCTTGTATAAGGTAATGTGTTTTTCTTAATTTCTTTTGAATGTGTTGAGATGTGGACTTAGACTAGGAGATGCTTGACTATGTCATGAGCAGGTAGGTTCATGGCTGGTGGTGAACACATGATAATATAAGTGGGGAGGTTCATATTATGATGCTCTTGTGTGAGGATACGAATGGGGAGGTTCATATGTTTCATGCTCAAACTTGAGGGTTGTTGCGAGTGTGGATGTTTGTAGTTGTTGGATCACGTGTGTTAGACTACGGGTAGGGAGGTCTGTAGAGTTGGATTACGAGCGGGGATGTTTGTAGAGGCAGGACCACGAGCAGACAAGTTCGTGGAAGCATATATATCCTAGGTCCATGGTCAAGAAATTGTGGGTTGGAAAGCGTAGGGCAGTAAGGTTTCTTGGTTAAGCATTGGCTGGAATAAAGTAATTTTGGGTGAACTTCTATGTATTAAATTATATGTTTATATTATTACATGAGCTCACCCTTTTTGTGTGTGTTTAGCGATGATCGTGTAATTCGTTACACGGGAGCAGACATTGTTTCAAGTGGAGCTAGTAACGCTTAGAGCTGAAGAAGGGCTAGCTTGGGAAGTTTTATAACTATATTTGACTATGTTGTAAACATTTAGTTGATCAGTTTTGAACTATGTAAACCTAGAGTTTAATTTATGGTTTTGAATTTTGAGACATTTTATTAAGGCATATTTAATAATGGCATAATTAATATTATTTTACTTTATTTTATTTAAATTAGTAATATCTGGCCAAGATGTTACAACCTGTATGGACTGGGCAGGCCCGACAACCCTAATGGGCCAAGTCGGCTCGACAACTCGGACGAGCCATGCCAAAATGACTTGTACGAATCGGGCAGGCCCAACGACCCTAATGGGCCAAGCGAGCCCAACGACCCGATAGTGTGAGGTTGGGCCAGCACAACTAGTCAGATAAATCGGGCTGACCCGACGACCTAGACGGGTTGGCTGGACCTGGCCTGATGGCCTGGATGGGTCCTAGACCTATCGACCCTTAGCCGACGACAAAAAGTTTAATAATATATTTTTCATGTTTAAGAAGAAAGCCCATGGGTGGGGCTTGACCCACACGACTTTTGTGTGGTTCTTGGCCCCGTGGGCTTCTTTAATGGGGGGCTTTTTTGGCCCTAGTCCTGTAGGTTGGGCAAAATTGACAACTCTAGCATAATTGTATCTTGTCGGCCTTAAGGAGACAAGTTTTAGAAAATTCAATTTAAATTTCTTATATCAAAAATGAATTCTTGATTTTGAACTTGATCCAAATATTTGGACTATATTTAAATCTTGATCTAAATATTTGGATCTAGATTTAAAAAAAATTCAAACTAGGTTTGATGAAAAAATGGATTTGGATCGAAAATCTTATCCAATTATTTGGATCTAAACTAGATGGAATTGGATCATTAAAAATCCAATACATGACCACCCCTACTAGTGGGTTAAGATTTTTATTTGGCCTTGCACTGCACTTGAAAAGGAGTTGTATTGCCTTGTTGCTATGAGTTGTTACCCCAATATGCCATTAGCATTTGCATTGCATTTTAATATAATCTCGAACTTGCACATTGAGTGAATTGAATTGGAATCCTAAATCCTGAATTGAATTTTGGTTAACAGTTAATTAAGAACCCTTGTTTGAGATCAGCTTGAGCTTACATGAATTCCAAAGCATGCACATGATTTACTTGCATTTGCCATATCATGATATCACTTTAAGCTTGGTTCAATTATAGGGGCATGAATAACACGTGAACTCTATCTTGGATCTTGAATTGAATTGATATAGATTTTCATGCATATTTTCATCTAATTCAGTGTTGCATTCATGTTAGTTCTCTATTGCCATCTAATTTCTAGATTTGTATCATAGCACATGCACATTCTGTTTGGGTGTGATGTGATGAAGGATTGACCCCAACCAAGGATGGAGGCACATGCTTAAGAAGACTAAGCATATTTAGAAAGGAAGTTCACTAATCCTTCATCCCTTTCATTTGTATTTGTTATTTTTGATTCCCAAAGTTGACTTAGTTGAATCAACTTTAGTTGACTTGTTGACCTTTGACTTGGTTTGACTTGTTGACTATAGTTGACTTGACTTAAGCCAACATGCTAATCTATGTTTATTTTCTTTGTAGGTTAATTAGGAGTAAGAAAGCAATGCTAGGTGGTGCATGGTGATTGGGGAGCATAAATAATGTGGAGGAGAGAGTAAAGCAAAGGCATAAAGCATAAAGTAAAAGGCATGAAGCAAGTGTACCTATGTACCTTTGGTCTCCTTTGTTTTTAGCTCACTTTGGCCACTTTTTGGAGACATATGAGACACATTCTTTGTCTCTTTTTGTGCTAGAACGAAATTAGCCTTGCACACACCATAGTTAGTTCTTTTGTCTCTCATTTTTGTAACCTTATTTGACCTAGTTTCTAGAAGCTAGGGTTAGGTTTTTGTAGAGACATCCTTAGGTATCTTTTATTTGCTTAGAGGCCCTTAAACTCTTCTATATAAGGGG
>Ga0214543_1004332_pt1 | contig 26994 bp, 9 predicted proteins | sample CNSS2metaG_FD_160094 | JGI IMG/M metagenome (GOLD analysis project Ga0214543, IMG submission 160094) | Root nodule microbial communities from cowpea collected in UCLA plant growth center, Los Angeles, California, USA - CNSS2 | ecosystem: Host-associated > Plants > Roots > Nodule | place: USA... | reverse complement strand
TTAGAGAAATTTCGTATTATAAATCAATTTTATAAAATTGAATTAAATTAATAATTCAAAACTTATATTAATAAAGTTTATTATTTATCAGTCTTGTAAGATTACATTAAATGTAAAATCTACTTATTTCTTAAACCACCTGTTCTGCGACAGTATGTCCCCACATGCAACCTTAACTGTTACCAATTGTCTTGAGAGCTCGTAAAGTTTGATCATTCGTAGTTTTGAATAATCCCCTTTAATGGCACTTCATCTATGGACATTAAATTTGTGGCTATTTTTTTGTTGTGGACATTGAATGAAGGGTCTAGGAAGCAACCAAGCAAAAGAACTTAGGTCTTTGATTGTTTGAAAGAAATTGCAGGAAGTAGGGTCTTGTAGTTGCATGAATGTTAGAAGTGGCATCTTTTACCAAAGTTGCTTTCGAGCTTTCTTTAATTTTTGTTGACAAACTTTGTTGTGCCATCACTTTTTGTTTCCGTGTCTTTGCCTCATTTTGAATACTTTCTTACTGTCAAGCGAAACTCCATTGTAGTTTCACTAAAAGCGAATCAAACTATTTAATTAACTCTTATATGAATGAAACTTTATTCGATCATACAAAATATTAAGAATAACATATTCATTATTTTTTTCTAGTTTATAACATAAAAAAGAGTTCTATCCAATAATCTTTAAAATATTTCTTTTTAACGTTCGATTTTCGATTCTGGATATCAGGTTCTCAATATTTGACTCAAGATTATTGATTTCAATTTTGGTGTGAAGTTTTTGATTGGTGTCGAAGAAAATGTATTTGTCAAAGATATTGTGACGATCATGTTATATCCAAGAAAAATTAAAGCAATATTAGTTTGTTAAGAGAAGTAACCTTTTACCCTTACCTATTCCTCTATTTATAGGAAGAGTTATGGAATTATTAGAGTTCCAAATTTATGAAGTTTGTTAGGTTTATTTTTTTTGGATAGAGAACTTATCACTGAGCCAAAAGTTATAATCACTACTCAGGGTGTAACTCATGTGACCTAAGAACATAATAGTTCAAATGTCATGATTCAATTGTGATCCAACTCATTAGATATCTCATCCTTGTGACTCCGTTTACTTAATCTCTGTCACAAGATAATTATATCACCCACAACAATTTTTTCCAAATTCACGTACGAATTTAAAGTTAAATTATTCACATGGAACAAAAAAGTTATATTAGATTTATTGAGTTAACGCTTTTTCTTTTCTTGTACTTTTATGTTTTACCAACTATTTTTGTCTTTTTTTTTTCAATGCTTTTATATTTTAGTGATTTTAACTAATTTTACCAAAAATATGAATTAATCTGATTTATTTATAAAGAAAATTATGTTTTGGCAATTGTTTTTTAATAAATTTGACAAAATTACCGTAAAATAAAATTAAAATAAATAAATTTATTAATTTTTAATTAAAACAAAGTAATAAAATTATATTTTTCTTTATCTAAATAAGTAATTTGTCGAAATTTATTAAATTTTTTTTGTTAGAGTGTCAAATTTCTATTTATAAAGTCTTAAGTTTACTCACTTTATCTTATTCTTAGGTTTAGTGAATACTGTAATCTATGATGGGACTACTTTTATAATAAAAAATGTCTACGGGTGCTATGATCTATAAGTTGTAATTCTAATACTTCCACCTAGAATTATATTTTTTGTGTGTTTGGTAAAGGAAGAAGCATTATTTGTAATAATGGGCTTGGAGCATCTATTTATAATTACTCGTCTTAATCACATGTTTTATAAATTATCGTGCAAATTGTGACTAATTAAACAAAGCATTTTCAGTTTTTGCAAAAGATTGATATTAATGAAAATAAACTGAAAATAGTAAGAAACAGTAAAGTGACTAAATTATGAGGACAGTGTCTTTAATCATCATAAAAATACAGTAAAGTATCAATTGTTATTTAAATTTATAGGTCCTCGACTTATAGAATGATAAATATTAGTATATATTTTGAGTAAAGTTTGATATCAGCTATATAATCATAAACTAATAAATTAAGAATATTTTAGATTTTTTTGTGTGTAAAGGTGTAGATTTAGTAAGTCACATTGAATTTATAGAATATTATTCAGAGTTTGATTTTTCTTACATAAATCTGACAATACTTCAAGGATTAAGAGTGCATAAGTAAGAGGGGTGGGTATAAATAGAAACTCTCTAATCTCTATTGTAATAGATTAGGCCCAGTCACAACATGAGCTAAGATGGGGCGTTTCTTCCGAGGTAGAAGAAAGGATGGAGGTGCAGAAAGAAACGTTTGCTGATATGAACTTGAATGACCAATACAAAGTTCAGTAAAACAAGACCACGCTTATGAAGCTACGGAAAGAAAGTATGGAGGTGTAGTAAGAAAAGTCCGTTAAGATAAACTTGAGTGAGCAATGTAAAGTCCAGTAAAACCAGGCCACGCTTGATTTTTTTTTGTTTTGTTTTCTTTTTTGGGTTTATTATGACAGAGCTGTCGATAAATAAATGGATATAGTTTAAGCCACGTATCGGAGATAGAAACACCACCAAAATCTATGGCATAGAAGGAAGCAGGTGGCCGAAGCCAAATCCAAGTTCTAACATTCACCGAAAATCTCCATTTCCCACTTCATTCTTTCAACATATATGCGCAACGATCTCTTTAATTCAAGTGTGCACTGTGCTGAAGTGTTTTTCCTCTCTTCGTGGCATACACACACTTTCTGAATCCAAAATCTAGAGCAACTTAGAAGATAGAATAAGAGCACCGAATAATTCACAGTTACGATGGCCTTCGCCACCACCGCGTTGCTCTCTTCCAACTTCCTCGGAAGGAAGGTCGTGGTGTCACCACCAACCCCCAAAACAACAAAACCATCCACTCCGTTACCGTTTATTTTCAAGAGAACCATTTTTAGCGCTCACAAACCCAATTCGGAAAAACTCAATTCCGCATCTTCACAAGCTGCTCTAGCGGCTCTTATATTCTCCTCCGCCACTCTCTCCGCCACCCCACACGCCGTAGCCGCCGATAACGTCACCCCTCCACCCGTGATCGAAGCGCAACAGAGCCAATTAAACCCCTCCACCGCAACCTCCTCACCTTTCTCTTCGAACCTTCTCACAGCACCCAAACCCCAAGCCTCTTCGGACCTCCCCGAAGGCACCAATTGGCGCTACAGCGAGTTCTTGAACGCCGTTAAGAAGGGTAAAGTCGAGCGGGTCAGGTTCAGCAAAGACGGTTCCGCTCTCCAACTAACCGCCGTTGACGGCCGTCGAGCCTCCGTTATCGTCCCCAATGACCCCGACCTCATCGACATCCTCGCCATGAACGGCGTCGACATTTCCGTCGCCGAAGCTGAATCGCCTAACGGCTTGTTCAACATCATAGGCAACTTGCTCTTCCCCTTTCTAGCATTCGCCGGGTTGTTCTTCCTCTTCCGCAGAGCCCAAGGCGGGCCCGGGGGCCCCGGTGGGCTTGGCGGGCCGATGGACTTCGGGCGGAATAAGTCCAAGTTCCAAGAAGTCCCCGAAACCGGGGTTACCTTCGCTGACGTGGCGGGCGCGGACCAAGCGAAGCTTGAGCTGCAAGAGGTTGTTGATTTTTTGAAGAACCCTGATAAGTACACTGCGCTGGGTGCGAAGATTCCGAAGGGGTGTCTTCTGGTGGGACCACCGGGAACCGGGAAGACGCTTCTGGCTAGGGCTGTGGCTGGGGAAGCGGGTGTGCCGTTTTTCTCGTGCGCGGCTTCGGAATTCGTGGAGCTGTTTGTGGGGGTTGGTGCGTCGAGGGTGAGGGATTTGTTTGAGAAGGCGAAGAATAAGGCACCGTGCATTGTTTTCATTGATGAGATTGACGCCGTGGGGAGGCAGAGAGGGGCGGGGCTTGGAGGTGGCAACGATGAGAGGGAACAGACCATTAACCAGCTTCTGACGGAGATGGATGGGTTTTCTGGTAACTCTGGAGTTATTGTTTTGGCTGCAACTAACAGACCTGATGTTCTTGATTCTGCATTGTTAAGGCCTGGCCGGTTCGATAGGCAAGTTACTGTAGATAGACCTGATGTTGCTGGCAGAGTTAAGATCCTTCAGGTGAGTCAGTCTCAGCCATGAACCCTTTCTCGAATATTGTTATTCAATTGGATCAGTTCCTTGCTGTTTTTGCTAATTATAGTATTAGAGAGTGTGATGCCAACATTTCCATATAAACATTACTAATGTAAATTTTTGAAATTGATTGGAGGAGAAAAACCAAGAGCACCTCAGTATATAAATTTTCTCTACTTTTAATTAGATTGGTGGATTTGGGAGTTTTTGTTAGGTCCAACCTTTGTGTGCAATGAGTGTAGATGAATTTGTTATGTACATTTCTGTATCTGAACTTCTGGATTGATCAACTCTCGTTCTCTGTTAGGTGCATTCAAGAGGAAAGGCGCTTGCAAAGGATGTTGACTTTGAAAAAATTGCAAGGAGAACCCCGGGTTTCACTGGGGCTGATCTGCAGAATCTGATGAATGAAGCTGCTATTCTTGCAGCCAGGCGTGACCTCAAGGAAATCAGTAAAGATGAGATATCTGATGCGCTTGAAAGGATCATAGCCGGACCCGAAAAGAAAAACGCCGTGGTCTCAGATGAGAAGAAGAAATTAGTAGCATATCATGGTGTGTATTTTTTGTATGTTAAATACTATATAGTTTGGGAGGTGTTGGTTCGTTTTCTGGTGTTCAACCTTGTTTTTTCCATGTTTATTTTCAGAGGCTGGCCATGCGTTGGTTGGTGCTTTAATGCCTGAATATGACCCCGTAGCCAAGATATCAATTATTCCTCGTGGCCAAGCTGGTGGTCTCACATTCTTTGCTCCTAGTGAAGAGAGGCTCGAGTCTGGATTGTACAGCAGAAGCTACTTGGAAAATCAGATGGCTGTTGCTCTGGGTGGAAGGTCAGTGAACCTTTCAGTTCATGGAAACATGCACTGTTACTTTCTTTGATTTCGGATTTTGATGTTTGCTAGTCGCTATTCCATCACAGCTACCCCACTTGTCGTGAATTGGCTTAATGGCCACTTAGTGATCTGCATATAAACTGGTCTTTTTATTCGCTCCTTTTGTATATTTTTAATGGACTCTTGTGGATTTGAGATTCAGAGTTTTCAGCTTTGAGTATTGTCTGACAAATTTGATATCTCTGGCCAAACAGGGTCGCTGAAGAGGTTATTTTTGGCCGGGAAAATGTCACCACTGGAGCATCAAACGACTTCATGCAAGTTTCTCGAGTGGCAAGGCAGATGGTTGAGAGATTTGGGTTCAGCAAAAAGATTGGACAAGTTGCTATCGGTGGACCTGGAGGAAATCCATTCTTGGGTCAACAGGTAGAAGAAATAGTTTGATGCCTCAGACACCGTTACCGTGTTCTTGATTCTTGAACAACAACATATGCCTCACCTTTTCAAATGATTTTAATGCAGATGTCAACGCAAAAGGATTACTCCATGGCAACTGCTGATGTAGTGGATGCGGAAGTAAGGGAACTGGTAGAGAGAGCATATTCTAGGGCAACAAATATCATCACAACTCACATTGACATCCTTCACAAGCTTGCTCAACTCCTCATAGAAAAAGAAACTGTTGATGGTGAAGAGTTCATGAGTCTATTCATTGATGGAAAGGCCGAACTATATGTTGCATAATCATACACGTAAGTCATAGGATCAATGTTTGTACTTTTAAGATACGCTCAGACATGTACACTGTAAGAATGAATTAAATATTTTATCAAATTCAAGAAGAAAAAGAAATACGGTTCAGTTCCTGTTTTACACCTTCTGATGAAGTCCATTTCAAACTTCAAAGCATACAATGGATTTTCTGCTAGGATAACAGAATGATATGGACTCATGTTCGGTTATCTCCCTCCTTGCTCTTTCTCTTCTGTAGTTTACAATCCTTCGCATAAAATGACAAGTCACCACGATTTTTTTTTGCTTCCTTCATTCCCTCGTTTGTTGGGTCCTCCACTCTTGCAAAGAACTAAACACGTATACGAAGACGTGTTCAATGTAACATTTGAAACTTACACAGAAAGAACTCGTGTGGTTACAAGTTAGTACCTCTTTACTCCCTTTGCCATTTTTCTCTTTCGTTGTCAATAAAATCTGACGAATACTGTGAGAACAAGTCCCAGACAGGAGGTCTTTCACACGATTCAACTCTCTTAGAGTGCACCCAACACTCTGAAGAAAAAAATGTGCACTTGTCATTCTCATTATTGGCTTGCGGATGATTGGGTTTTTATGCTTTTCTTCAATGTAAATATTTAGTCCCACAATCCAAACTATATATAGTTGAGTTTGTAAAAAGGGGAATTAAAAAAAAAAAGTTTGATGAATTTAATATATATTGGGCTGATTCAGGCATCAAAAAGTTTGAATTATGCATGTTTCAATTTTAACTTATTTAACGATATCAACTTTAAATTAAGATCACTTCCTTCGCTCAAATCAAGTTCAACTAATCAATTATAATATTAAGTTTTCAACTAAATTGTTGTTGATTATGTTCATTGTTAGACCCCGATATAATGTTTGGAAACTATGTACAAATAAAAAGTATATTTAAATTACAAACATAATAAGTTCTGTATTTACAAAAGCTAATAAGATAATAATAAGAAAAAAATCATATGAAAATCTCCTTGAACAAAACAAAGAACAATAGTACAGTATGAACCAAAAACCAGTCCCCTCCCAATTAAAAAAGTAACGTTTTAGGGTTTTTTTCACAATGATTTGAATTGAGAAAATAAACATAAAGAATAGTGACAAACAACTTAAATAGTTGAACAATTTTACTGAATGTTGCAACCAAGTTTTCAATTTAGCAGAGATAGAAATTGCTAAAAATATTTATCTTCTTTAGTTTGTGACAAAATTTCAATTTGAATCAAATGTCCCCCAATTTAGTGTGAAATATGGGGGAATATTTATTTCATTTTTTATTTTATTTTTAAACAATTAAATACATTTTTATAGCCAAAAAAATATTAAAAACACAATAAAGTAAAATAATTGTTTTCCTCATTTATTTTTTTTATGCAATTCAATATTTTTATTCTTTTTCATTCAATATTTTCTTCATATATTACTTTTATTTTAAGCTTCACATTTTTTCCCCCTCCGATTTAATTTCTCATGATAAAAAGAACTAAAATTCACACGCGCAATGGTGGCATCTCAGGTGAGGCGAAAGATGCTAAAACCCTAAGCTGACAGAGTAAGCGGAAAAAACCGTGGGAACCCTTTTGCCTTCACCAAACGCAGTCTTTATCTTCTTCGTCAACAAAAAATCGTTATCTTCTCCGCCACCGCGATTCCCATTCTTCACAAATATCAGAACTCAATGGAGCCACCCGCAAAAAAGTGGCTCCTACCTAGGTCACGCATGCGCCAGAGAACCACTAAAATCCACTACACAGGTTCAAGCAGGTAGCCATAGCAGAATCAAAGACACAACACAATCTTCATTTCCCACCTCGTTCTTCCAGAAGCACTTACAAACAATAAATCACGTTTATAATCGAACTGTGTCTTCATCTCCGCAGCATTTTTTGGGCCACTTTTTAAAATCTCCGTCACTCGCATTTTCTAATTGCGAACTAAGAAGTGTGGCGTCGTGGATAGAGAGATCCAAGGCCCAGGCTGGCCCAACGAAGAAAAAGCCCGAATCGCGTCCACGTTCGGCGAATTAGAACCGATGTTATCGACTTGGAACCCATGGGTTCAATCAGAATGGCCGAAGCCTGGTTCGTCAAGATCGCGTGCACCATTTTCGTTCGCTCTTCCTCGGTGGACCCTTTCCTGGGCTATTTCAGTAAGCACCTAACCCCTTCGCTCGTTTATGAGGTCGTGAATAAGTTGAACATTCCCAATTTGGGTTTCAAGTTCGTTGAATTCAGTAGACACAAGTTGCACATGAGTCACCCTTATTTGACGTATAATCTGCTCTTGAGGTCACTTTGTCGATCGAATCTTCACAGTGCCGCGAAATTGGTGTATGATTGGATGAGGTGTGACGGGCAGATTCCTGATAATTGGTTGTTAGGGTTTTTGGTTTCTTCGTATGCCGCTGTTGGTAGGATAGATATTTCGAAGGAACTGCTTGCGGATGTTCAATGTAATTGTAATGTTGGAGTCAATGCTGCTGTGTATAACGACTTGTTCAATGTTTTGATTAGGCAGAGTAAGGCACTTGATGCTGTTTTTCTGTTTAGGGAGCTTGTCAGGTTGCGGTATAAACCCGTGACCTACACAGTCAATATTTTAATGCGAGGGTTGTGCAGGGCCGGGGAAATTAGCGAGGCTTTTAAGCTTCTTGAGGATATAAGGAGTTTTGGTTGTTTGCCAGATTTAATTACGTATAATACTCTTATTCATGGTTTGTGTCGGATTAGTGAGGTGGATAGAGCTAGAAGTTTGCTAAAGGAAGTTTGTTTGAATGGGGAGTTTGACCCTGATGTTGTTAGTTACACGACGATAATATGGGGTTATTGCAAGTTGGGTATGATTGGGGAGGGGACTTTGCTTTTTGATGAAATGATTAGATCTGGAACTTTGCCTAATACGTATACCTTCAACGCTATTATTGATGGATTTGGGAAGTTGGGTGACATGGCCTCTGCACAAGCCATGTATGAGAAGATGCCTGTTAATGGTTGTCCACCTGATGTTGCTACTTTCACTTCTTTAATCAATGGGTATTTTCGAGTTGGGAAGGTGCACCAAGCAATGGACATGTGGCATAAAATGAACGACAAAAATATTTGTGCGAGTTTATATACATACTCTGTTCTTGTTAGTGGCCTTTGCAATAATAACAGACTACACGAAGCTCGGGATATTTTGGCACTGTTGAATGGGAAGGACATTGTTGCACAGCCATTTATCTATAATCCTGTTGTTGATGGATATTGTAAATCCGGCAATGTTGAAGAGGCTAATAAAGTTGTAGCAGAAATGGAAATGAATAGATGCAAGCCGGATAAGTTAACATATACCATTCTTATTATTGGGCATTGTATGAAAGGGAGAATGCTTGAAGCAATTAGTATCTTTGATAAGATGTTGGCTGTTGGTTGTGCCCCGGATGAAATCACTGTAAATACTTTAAGATCCTGTCTTTTGAAGGCTGGAATGGCCCGTGAAGCTGCCCGTGTTACGGAGGTTATTGGTCAGAACCTGCTCTGCAGTACTTCATCATTGAAGAAATCTTATAACAAAAGCACACATGAAGATGTTCCTGTTGCTGTTATTGAAGTGATATTGCAAACCAGTGGTTAGACGGGCCTTCGACCACTTCCACCATATACGTTGAGTGCTGGGTGCACGTGTCTCCAGTGTGGATCAAAGTAATGCTATCATCAGAGGCAGAATGTCTCTTTTTTTCCTGGAGATTGTATTTACATTGCATGGTCATTCTCTTCCAAGTTTCAGCTGGTTATTTTTGAACCCGGAGTTAGGTATACTCTAGTTAACTTTGAGTTGATTTTTCATTTTTCATGGTCTCAGCCAGTCTCAAGCTCAAGTAAATGAGGAGGAGACTTTAGTTAGGCCTTTGACAACCGACATAAAACTTCTCAAAATCCCAAACACGGATTTTTCATTGTCCTCTGGATTTTGAATTTTGTTTCTTACTTGAAATAGATTTTATCCAGTCTTTTCTTTTGTAAACTGTAGTGCTAGTTAATTGATTTTCTTGTTCATATGGAAGTGCATTTACTTGATAGTATACTGAATTCTACTTGAAAGAAATTAAATAAAATGAAATGTCAAGCTCTTTTTTCTTGTAAACTTTACAGTAAATATACTATATTGTACAAAGATAGGGGAAGTATTATCGAGGATTTGATGAGACAAAACCTTTGATAAGAGAAAAATTAAGGAAATTATTGTCTTCTTAGGCTCAAAAGTTGGTAACATGCAGGATAGAAAGTGGTTGTATAACAAAATTCTTGAACATTGTTGTCATCTATGATTGTGTGGAAAGATTTGGGCCGAAATGCAAGGAATTCTGTAATACTACAGTTCATTTGCAAAAAGCCTCCTGTCGTTCGAAACTCAATAACACAATTCCTTGTTCTTAAGTAAATTCTGTGTATTGACTCAATACAGGCAGTTTTCTGCACATGGATTAGTGGTTAAAATCACTCTGCAAGATCTGGTAAGTTATGCCTCTTGAGTTACTGAGTTTTGAGCCATATGGGAAATTTGTATCCGTTTGCATTTGACAAAGTATTTAATAATGGGGTTTCTCCGCAAGATGCTTATATTGAGATATCTCAATTGGTACAAAGGGCGCTTGATGGGTTCTATCTAGGTGATTTTAACTTGCCACTTTTGGCTCATTATTTTAGACAGAACTAATGCATAGAAAATAGGTAAAAATGGAGTATGAAAACTTCAAAACATTAAAGCTGTATCTGAATTTCTTTTGATTTTGGATCAATATGGATTTTATTTTTAATATTTTGTGCTATTTTATCTCTTAGAAATTAAATGAAGAATGAATAAATTCTGAATTTTGGTGCAGGCTTATGTTCTAGGATACCCACCAAACCAATGGGAAATAGTTTGCTCACAAATGTAGACTTCTATTTGATGAAGAGGTAATTTATCTTTCGTTTATACACGAATCCATCAATTGCATGTTGGCTGTGGTACATTAACCATAAATTTGTGCTGTTAATATTAGATAGATGAGTAGAGTTATCGAATATGATGTGATGTGAGAAGCATTGATACTGATTAATGGGTATCTTTCACCATAAATATCTCTAGATTATCAATACATCAATACCTATTCTTCACTATTTCTCGAGTAAACTGAATTAGATTGTCTTATGTGAAGAAGAGGACGTGTACCAAGATAAAAGTGATGACATATATTGATGATCTCGAGATAATAAACGTCTAAGATACCAATTAAATAAAATAGGTTGAATTATTCTTTTTATAAATATGCGGTAGTTTTTCTTTTGTAGCTATAAAAGTGTGGTAACTAAAATATTGGTGTTTCCAAAATACTGTGGAGCCATGGTTCAGAGTTTTTTTACGAGTGTCTTATTCTTTAAGACTAATATTGGTGTGTTATTTGAGTTAGGAATATAAAAAATCGCGACAAATATATTATTTTTAAATTCACTTTCGTTTCTCCTAGCTTTGATTTTATTCCATTGTTCTTTTTTTCACTCTTTCTCTGTAAACTATTATTGGGATGGTTTTCTTACTGTCGTATATATTTCTTCATGAACATTTGGGTTAACGTTGAAGAAGTACAAAAATAAGGTGTACGAGTTAGAATCGTGAAGAAAATTTGTTTGTCCATCATAGCAGCTCTTGGTCTTTTGACGAATACAAAAAGTTGATAATATTTGAGTTTAGATATTGGGCTTGAAACCCAATTAGAACGAGAAATCCTAATAAAAAGTGTCACCTCCCTTCTGTTCCTAAGTAATAGAGTGGAGAATAACTACCCTTATCTCTATAAATAAACCTCTATAGTATCACTACAGGAGAAACACATTGAATATTTCTAGTCTAAGTCTCATTTTAGATTTAGCAGGAACATTTTCAGCTCTCGACCTTTAGACGAGTATAAAAAGTTGATAATATTTAGGTTTAGATATTGGGTTTGAAACTCACTTAGAACAAGAAATCCTGATAACAGTGTCGCTGCCTACTACTCCTAGGTAATAATATAATGGAGAATAACTACTTCTATTTCTATAAATAAATCTCTACAAGAGAGACACGTCGAATGTTTCTAACTTGTCTCATTTTAAATTTAGCAAGAACAAAAATAAAGAGATATTTTAAATCAATGATACCGAAAGGACAAAAATGAGTTATTAAAGAGGGGTTGTCTTATAGCCCCTTCAGAGAAAACGGCACTGAAATCGTTACTTGTGCAGAGAGAGGAGATATATCCCCATTACTTGGATGCGAGACGAGGACAACCCCGCCAGCTTCTTGCAAGAAGCATTTACAAAATCTTGTGCAGAGAGGTAGAGAAGGAACTAACATACAAAAGAATGACCTTAACCACAGGTGTGTCTGTGATGTATTAGTGGATATTGATTTCGACGGGGAAAAGATATTTTTTAGTGATTTTATTGTATATTTTATTTTGTTTTGTTTTATTAGCAAAAATAATATATATTATTACATAGAGACTCTAATAGTGTCGTAATTCCAAATACAGGTCCAACATGAAGGTTTTAGAGCATCTCCATTTCGACGTGTTTAATGTTAAACATAGATTTTTCCTGGTTTTGACGTTGGAGATGAATAAAGTGGGGAGTTGTTTTACCGTACCTGAGACATCGGTTTTGGTAGAAAGCAACTCCTGCATTCCAGCGTGTATAACATGGGGAATCACACAAGGATCAGGGGAATCAATTCTATTGGGGTAAACAAATGCTTGAAAAGTAAAAAGTGAAAATAAGTGATATGTATCAATGGAAGCTATAGAAAAACGAAACAGCTTAAAGAAGATTCTTGAAATGGAGATACGTATTTGTCTTTGGTTACCAAGCATCAATGCAAAACTAGAGGCCCTAAATGCAGCGTAACCCGCACCTGTCAAATCTAACAAGCCACGTGAACTTCCCTAAAGTAAGAACATAATATATTTTTTGACATTTTCTCCAAAACGCAATGCGCATAAAACTCAATATTTACCCCTTGTAATACAACCCTTCCACCTTGAATGTGTGTGAATGCAAGCTTCAATGTTACTCATCCACTTAACATGTGAAATACCAGTGTGAGAGAATAGATAGGTATTGAATTTGACTTCCTCCACCCGAGTTACAAAATCAATTGAGTTTTATTTTGTTACTTTTGATTTAGTTTTTAAAAGATTCAATTTGGTTGTTGTTGAATTTCAACATAACATGGAGGATCAATTACAATAGAGACAAAAGTTGAACATAACGAGTAAGGTGTGATCGATAAAGAAGGTAAATGGGAGAAAAAATAGATTGTGGAAGAGAAAAGAAATATATAGGATAAAAGAGAGGTGGTTTGTTTGAGAAAAATAGGACAAAAATTAAAAAAATCGAAATTATTTAAATCAAACAATAAACATTTTTGTTTTTCCTTTACTTCTTTTTTTTCTTTATCAATGAAGTATGGTCAGCTTCAAAGACTTTTTTCGTATCAATTGCATGTTAAAGAGATGTGAGTACTAGTTAAGGTAGCCATATGAAGCAAAATGAAGAGTACAGAGAGAGTTTGAAGAAGGAAGTACACAGTTCCACTTAGAGTAAGAGTTATGGGTTCCATAGTGAAGTTGAAACAAGTTGATAGAGGGTTGGGACCCAAGAAAAAATCAGCAGCCGCAGAAACTGGACGACAAATAAGGGGGGCCATCGTTCACGTTCCGGAAAAAATCAAAACCACCAAAGCGACTACTCGATCAGGCAGTGGAAAAAACAAAGAACGGTTTCCAAGTGTTTAAAGTTTCAACATTCTCACATCGCAATTCAGAAACTAAAGTTTGAACTTTCATAGCTTTCCAAGAAAACTTTCTAAATTTTCTCTCCATGCATGGTGTTAAGGAAAATGATATTTTGACAATTCAATGTTTTTACACCTATCTTATAACTTATTTTTTTATAAATAAAGTTCTCTCCGATAAAACTTCCGAAATTTTCTCTCCATGCATGGTCTGTCTAAAGAAAATGTTACTTTGACAATTCATGAAGTTTTTACACTTATCTAATAACTTATTTTTTTACAAATAAAGTTCACTTTTTTTTTTTTATATTTTACTCTAAAATAAGTTGTTAAATGATTAATTTTTGGTATCAAACAATTTTTTCGTCGTGATAAATTCATTCTAGAAACTACATTTCATACCCCTATTTACATCTAAAAGTGATGAATAATTTCTGAGAAAAATATAAAGGTTCTGTCTCAGAAGCACGGAGACCGTAAATTAGAAGAGACCCTGAACTAGAGCAATTTAGGTTTTTACCTTCTAAAACTGGTTTTGCCATAGGAATTTCATTATTAACAATTACCAGATGAAGTAAACAAACGTTTTCCTACAAAGAAAAAGTTATGAGACACTGCACAAAAATATTATGTTCGAAAATTGAGATAACATCATCAATCCTACAAAATTCATCGAATCAAAAGTCCTAAGCTAGTTATTTTTGTTGGATTCTCCCAAAACATGGTCCTCTTGCTTAATTTGTTGGCAAAGCTCTTCATACAAGCGAGCAGTGGTGTCAGTGAACCTCTCCATGGCACAAAAGATCTGCTTCAAACCTGATTGTAAGTTAGTAGTATCAACAATATCAGCATGATGCACAGCATCCCCTCGTAACAGTGCATCAAAATCTTCTCTAACCATTTGTTTCTCTCTAGCACGCACCACTTTGTGCATCTTTTGCTCCTCCCTGTCCAACATCTTCACCTTTTTCTCTAATTCTTTGTCCAATGTTAGTTTTTGTTGAAGCTCCAAAATATGCTTTTCCAAAAGCTCATTCAATCTGAGCATAAACCCATTTACGGATTCGATTACATTCTTCTCTGAGAGATTATCCACTGCCCTCGACCATTTGTTGCAGACGACAAACACAGGTGGTGCCCCAATCTTACTGGGTGAAAAGGGAGTTGAGTCATCGGGTACTTCTTCAGGTTCATATAATAGACATCTTACGAGCCAATCATTCAACGCTTTCACATGAGACTTCTGTGCTTTAATCCAATCTAAGAAACTCAAGTTCCATTTCTGTATCTCAGATTTGAGCTTCATTGTTGCATCAATATGATCATTACTATGCTTTCTGCTTAAGGAAGAGGCATCTAAAGTGTTGGCTTCAACAATTTGCTGATATTGACACTTGTAACATTCTTGCATATCTCTCCACATTCCTAGAAACCTTTTCCATACATGAACAGTCATCAGCTAGGATGAAGAATGAAAAGGAATAACAATCTTTTAGATGACTACAAGGACTACAATATAGATGCGTTAATGTTCAATACAACTTTCAGAACACATTATAAAATATATATATAACCTTAAAAATAAAGAAGTCACTGAAGAGGTTCCAGAAAAGTACATGTGCTGACACGCTTATATTTTCTTAATTTGATACAGAATGAACAAGGTATGTTTCTAATGCAAAAGTTACTAGGATGTCATTGTTTTGTCGCTCAGGCTAATAATGCCTGCAATGGTTGTTGGCATAGTATAAGATTATAAAAAACTGTTACCTACAGGCTAAAAAACAAGATAACGGCCATCAAGAGTGAAAAATACAAATCCTTAGCTCTTAACTTCTCAAAAACTAAGTTATATGACGTATCTGCCAAGTGCCACCTAAAGAGGTTAAAACAATTCAACACAGATTTGTTACAAGAAACTTTTGTTACGACTTACGTGAGAATAAACCGGTTGATCTGCGGCCACAACTCCTCTTCCCTCAACTTGCTAATTGTAATTGATATTTTGTCAACTACTTGGATAGAAATTTTCATTTTTGTAGCTAAAATCCCAATGAAAGTTTGAACAGAATCGATTTTCTGTGCATCGGCATCTTTTTGTTTCATACGTCTCAACTGCTTACACTTCTTCTGATGAAGCATGCGCAATTTCTCCTCGGCCTGAGAAATTAAACACAATGATTATTGGATAAGAAAATAAATGAATTGAACGCTTCTTATAAATTTATCGCCATTTTTACAAGAACCGTGAAAAGGAAAAAAAAAAAGTTTATACCTTGACTTCATGATACAGCTTCCTCTCCCACATACATAGTTTCTTCAGAGTAGAAGAGAGATTTCCGTAACTACAAACTCCGTCACTCTCAGAACCCATTCTCCGTACAAGCAATTGGGATTCCATGCATTTAGCTCCAAGAGGACTTGAAGGAGTAAACACATGCATCATCTTGCAAGAAACTGATCCCAAAAACCTCTCACTTATTCGTTAGTTTAAGTTTAATCAACAACAGAAACAACAAAATTAAGAACAAAAAAAAACAACAACAAACGTACAAAAAAACAAAAAAACGCATGCACCTTCACGCTTACCCGGATTGAGATCAAATTTTCGATGATAACGAAGTTTCCCAACGTCCAACAATTCCAAAATCGGATTCCCTGACTCCGACGCTCTCTCAAACAGAATCTGAATCTCTTTCACCGCCTCGGAAAAACCTTTCCCTGATTTCACTTTCGCACACTGCTCTGAAACTGAAACCGAAACCGCTTCCTCTTTCTCCAAAACCACCTTCTTTTCCTTCAAATCACCGTTCTTTTTATTCTTCCTCGCTTCTCCATTTTCTGCCTTCAATTTATTCACGTCACGCTTCACAACCTTCACTTTTTCCTTCTCCGCCGCGTCCGCGTCACCGCCTCTGGGAATGTACGGTACGTGGTACTTCTCGTACGGCTCAAAAAAGTTAAGAAAGTCCCAGGCCGAGCCGCTAGGCGGCGGCGGCGACGGCGGCTTCGAGCCGAAATAGCCGCCGGAACGAGGAGGGGAAAATGGAGCGTAATCATAACGAGCGTGCGTGAACGATTGGAACTCTTCTTTCTCCGTTTCTTCGGTTTCCGATTCAGAATGCAAAAGGACGTGACCATGCGTATCATCTGAGTCTGAACTAAGGGAAGAAGGGGAACGAGGCGGTGGTTGAGATTTCTCGACAGAAACCTTTGTTTCCTTATTCGGGACATTCGTTTCGTCGAAATCGTCGAAACCGTCGAAGAAACAGAGGAGAGCGGGTCCAAGTGTTCTGAGTGCCTCCATGTGCGCCACGTGTGCGTCGGCGAGGGCGTAGCTTTGGCGAAGCGCTTCATCCAAGAACTTGCAACGGTCACGGCACAGCGCCACTGCCGGTAGCCGGTCAAGCCTTGAGGTGTTGCAGCCCATTGCTCCGAGCAGTCACCGGCGGCGAACCCACCCGAAGCGAGAGAAAATATAGTAGAATTCTTTTACCTTTTCGAAAGAACGCTGTTGTTGGAAAAGAGAGTGATATTTTGCAGGTTCTTCTTAATTTCTGTGACGCTTGGAACTGTGAAACGATTTTGGTTATAGTGATTGGAAAAAGATTGGTACACGTTTTGTGTTAATTGGTGAATTTGATTACTGTGTTATGCAATTGGGTTTATTATGGTAAGAGTGGACCGCTTAGTGCAACTGTTATAATAAAGTGGCGGGTAGCGAATGTAACGTCTCTTTGTTCTGATTTTTTGAGTTTTTTTTTTTTTTTTTTTTTTTCACTTTCTCTTCTCATTTCACTGTTTATTATTACTCCACTGTAATTCAACAATAATGTAATTTTGTCCTAGAACCGTTAAAATAGATAAAATGTGTGAAAGGATATAAATAATTTAGTACTACTAATATTATAACATAATGATAAAATATTTCGCTATTTAATGCCACTTTGATATTTAAAATTATATTTCAGTGATGATAATTTTATAAAACTGGAAAATTATATATTTTTTATTTGTAATTTGATGATAAAATAATCTTTAAAATTGCGCTTCATAAAACTTAATAGTAAAACATGATTCTAGATTTTTTTTTTTTATATATTCCATGAATAAACTAATAACTTTTAATATATTTAAATATTAAATTGCTCCATTAAGCAAAGAAAAGAAACAATAACTAGAAGAAGGTGACGCGAACTACAGTTATCGCCGTTAGATGTATTCAAAATTTGTGGAATATTTGCTAGAAAAAGGAAAAAAAGACAACAAGTCTTTTTAAGTAAAACACGGTAAGTTGAAACTTGTCGTACATGTTGTTTTTCTTCTTTTTCTTTTATTCTTTTTCACAACTCATCTCTGTGTCTTTTGTTAATCAAATTCAAACACATTTAAAAAATAAAATTACCATGTTGGTGAATAGTACGAATTATTAAATAAGTTGAATTACTAGTACTTTTCTTGGACCATATATTCCCAAAAATATTACTGTAATTGTAAGAAGGTGATGTCTGAATAGGAATATTTTTTTAATAGTTATCGTACTTTTAAAAAGTTGCCACTACAGCCTTTTCCTTTTAAGAGTTTAATGGGGATGCATTCATAGTATAGAGTTTTTACGGTAATAAATTTTTAAGATGTTAACTGGAATGCATTTCTATAATTGAGTTTTTATGTTAAGAATTGGTTATAAATTAAAGGAGTGTTGATTGATTCGGATTAAGATTTCATCTTAATTGAATTCATCAAATTTGATAATGGTTGATTTTATTATAAATTAATTTAGATTTTTACCCTAGTAAGATTTCATCTTAATTAAATTTTTCAAATTTGATAATGTTTGATTTGAGTATATTCACTTAGAATCGAACTTAATCAATGACGTTCAAAATTATCAGTATTTTATTATGTTTACCTTTTTTTGGATACTTATTAGTAGTTATTACTATTTTCTTTATTTTTTTTTTGTTTCTTTTTAGTCGACGAAGATTAATTACTACAAAATATACTTTTTAATAATAATATTATAAATGGTTTTTTAGACAATATAATGTGTTTTTATTCTTAACAATTTGTTCACATTAAATTGGAATCCAATTGATTCCAAAAGAAAAGCGCCATGTTATTTTACCGTTTGTCCTGTACTAGAAAAACAAAAACTAATAAAAATACGGATTTAGATTATTTTTTTAAAATCCTATACAAACTTCTCCGAAACAAATCTTTCAAATACGGAAAAAATCTTATGAAGTGTTCACTTTATTTTAAATATTTTTATGAAATAAAATTAACTCATCTAAATAAAATTTTAAATTATTTTCAACATCAAAAAAGTAATTTAGTAATTTTATTTTTCTTTCGATTAAACTTAATTTTTAATTATGCATCAATCAAATTATTCACTTAATTTCAAAAATTTTACTTTTAAATTTACTTATTTTCATTTTAAATCTCTTGAAAATAATAACACAAACTTCACACTCTAATTCAATCAAATCTATCATCTATCTCCCTTAAATCAATTTACACAAATAAGCATATCATTATATGTCTTATTTTCAAAGTATCCTAATATATACCTTTACATATACAATCTTAAATAATATTCAAATTTGGAGAATGACAAAGATAGATACCATTTACCCCTATGCTCATAATCAGTTGATAATTTAAATTTGAATCTATGTTTTAGGTTAGTTAGAAATTAAAATATTGAAGAATTTATAAAGAACAAAATCCACAAATTCATTACTTTAAGATTTTAGATTAAGTGTCTCAATTATTTATGTAAATTGAACTTGTGTCTTATTGTTAATCAATCTTCTCGATGAATTCATTTTCAAAATATTATTTTGTTAGATTGATTATCTTGGTCATCGACCCAAACAAGTACAATATGAGTGAAAAATCTTAGATGTGACTATTCTCTCTATTAAAATGTTTTCTATGAAGGATTTTGGAGAAGTGTGTTTCGTTGTTGTGATAAAACAATGGTATCAAAATATAATCATTGAAATACTCGTGATTGGTAATACTTTAACTCAAAAAGGAATGTATCACCTTTAAATAAAAGATGGTTAAAAATTCATGTGTTTCACATTAAATAAATATAAAAAGGTTGAACACCTTATAATAAAACTTATCCATCAATTCACTATCTTAAGATTTTAGATCGGAACGTCAATCTCGTATATCTCATTAATATTATATATCAATATTAATATCTTAGGTAAATTTTTGTTAGAAAAAGTCATTATAGTCAACGAATGTATAACCCTAATAAGAAAGTATATTTAAAAAAAAAACTTAGATACTATCCGATACTGACATTTGGAATATATTTAAAGCTTTTTATCTTAAAATTAATAAGGAAATTATGTAATAATAGGCAGTACTGAACTCACATATGAAAGAAGTTAGTTTTCTAAGTCGGTTAAAAAATCCGATAGAAACTTTTTTTCATATTTGACATAGTTTGAAACAGAATATTGGTGGCGCGAGGAAAAGAAAAAACCATTGAACTAGTATGACTTATAAGCTAACCTTTTAAGTTTCCTAATTCATTAAAAAATATATAAAAATGTAGGGTTAAATATATTTTTTTTCCTTTCAGTGAATTTTAAAATTAGTCTATTTTGAAAATTTGCACCAATTTAGTCATTCATCTCTCAAAATACATAGATTTAGTCACTTTAATAAAATTTTGTTAAGTTTATTTGATATTTCAAGCACATTTCATAATAGTATTTAACTTAACATTAAAACAAAAATGTGTCAAATACTATAAATAATTTAAATACAATTCTAAAATGCGTATGAAACATCAAAGAAACCTATCACTTAACAAAATTTGATTGAAATGACTAAATTCTAAATTTACATATTTCGAAAGATAAATGACTAAATTAGTTTAAAATTTCAGAATAGATTAATTCTAAAATTCACTAAAAATTAAAAGATTAAAAACATATTTAATCCAAAAATCTAATCTTATTGTGATTATAAAATTATAATGCCATTTGATGTCCAATCATGGACACTAGGAAACCGTGGTAGTAGAATAGCACTCCGTTAATTTTCAGCAATTTTCAACTTCGCCATTAATACCAATCATTGTTCTCCAAAGGTGAAGGCAATGAGTTGCTAGCTTTTTTATCGATCATGAGGAGGATGAGTGAAAGAATCCAAACGTTATGATTTCAGTTGGTTAAGTTCAAAGTGAAGTATTATGAGGCCATTGGGAAGTCCAAGGGTTGGTAAAGAGGCAAAATGATGAATATGATTAAGGTGAGAAGATAATGGAAATGGAAACAAAAATATTATACTTATAAAAAAGTTCCCAATGCACGCCTTTGCCATTGATGGGAAATTAAATTTGTCTTTACACCAAAAGAAAGTGTTGGGTGGAATTCCAACTCGCCTTTCATTGTGGTAACCATGTGTGCTTCCTCATCTTTTCTTCTGTGCTCTGCATCCTAATTCTACGTAAAGTCTTAACCTTTTCCGATAAATAAATAAATAGATAGGGAATACCTTTTCCAATAAATAAATAAATACATAGAGAATACGCACGCATACCCACACTATGTTATTAGGATAAAGATAGTTTAATCCATCTTTTTTAACTCATTTTTTCGATCACCATTAGATCATTTATTTTGATTCTTTCAAATGATGTGATGTGATGATCTAATAGTGATTGAAGTGGTGAGTTAAACTTTGATTGTATTATAATATAATTATTATAATACGATCAAAGTTTATTGACTTAATTTATTTTGTTAGAGTAATATAATTAAAGTTTATTTATTTATCTAATATTGACAAAAAAATTTAAAAATTAAAATTATTCAAATATTATTGAATAATAATATAATTTTTTAAAATATATAATTATTAAATTATATAATTAGAAATAGTAAATAATTATAGTAAAAAATAAAAATTAATTATTAATAGATCAAGGGTTAATATATATTTTATATTTGGTTTAAATATGTTTTTAGTCTTTTTAACTTGTAATGAAAATTATAATTGGTTATTCTACGAAATTTTAGACAAATTCAGTCTCTCACATTTAAAAATGTGTAAATTTAGTCTTTTTAACCAAATTTTGTCAAGTTTGTTTGACATTTCAAACATTTATCTCCGCTAATATTGAAGTGAAAATGTGTTGAATAGTATAAGAAATGTAAATACTATCATAGAACATGTTTCAAACGTCAAATAAACTTAACAAAATTATGTTAAAGAGACTTAATTCACTGATTTTTTAAATTGTGATACTAAACTGAATTAGGTTTTGAAAGAAACTAATTTCATTTTTCATCTTTCAATCTTCACTTAAAGTTAAAGTGACCTATAGATTTAATTCAAATCTGTTTAATTCATGATGATAAAAGGAATCGAATTTAATTTGGTCTATATAGGAAAAAAACTAACTTTTTTTATTCGACCAAATCCATATTAAACTAGGTTAAAACTAGGTTAGGCCATAGATTAAATTACAAAGAGAATGAGAAACACGAAATCCGACAGAAACATGGGAAAAGTGTGCTACTAAATACGTAACATATTATGATAAGTGGGAAATTGTAATTTGTTTAGAGAGACATGTTGCTTTTTTGGTGGGTCGTTGTCAGTAGATAAAGTCGTTAGAGATTTATGTTTTCATCTGATATGGTCCTGTTGGGGATGAATCGTTTTTACAGACAACCATAACTTTATGCCATGTTGTCATAATCATAACCTTACTTTCAATTCTCTTCATACTTTTCTTTAGTAAAACCATTCTCCTCATGCTTACAAGACTATTATGTCGAAGGATCCCACATATATTCTTTTTCTTATATTTAACGGCTTTTTCTATCTCTTTTAAGCTCTAATGATGCAGTTTATTTTCATTTTTAATTATTCGTCTTTTATTCCATAGGATATGCTTCCTTTATTTTCCTTTTTCTTCTCTATGTATTTCTTTGGAACGCTTCAAACTATAGACAAGAGAATATCATAAAAGGGAAATTAAAAACACCATTCCTTTTACTTTTTTTCGTAACCCAAATAAAAAATTCATTAATCTCTAATATTTTTACTTTTTTGCTTAATTATCAGTTATTGATAATTTTACAATACATTATTTTTTAACTATTATACTTTACAATATTTATTTTATTACTTTTTACATTAAATTTCCACACATTAAGAATGATAGATAATATAATACTGAAAAATCTATAACTCAAATGGTTGATTTGTAAAAGTATAATTGAAAATAAATGCTATAAATATACCTTATCAACAAAATAAAATCATAATATTTGTAAATTGATTTTGTACTATTTATATTTGTAAATTTTTCATCAAATAATTATATCAAACACTTATACAGTCAATAAGTTAATTCAACAATTTTTTACTTGCCAATTTTTGACTTTCAACTACCCATTAATTCCTAAATGTTAACTAACTTTTCCGCTTTCACCTAATGCAATATATTTCCAGCCAAAGACATTATTAATCGTAGGCAAAATTTTCAATTCAAAAGCAATCCACCATATCATCTTTATTCGGCTAGTTATTCATAAATGCCCAGAATTATTTTGCATAGTTTCCTACCAACACTGTCTCAATAATCATCAAAACTTATAAATACATTGTATACTGTTGAATCATTAACGGTGTATCTTCTTATATGGTATTATTACGATAAATAAAAACATATTTTTTTAATTTAACAAATTTAATCACAAAATTATAAACGTATAAGGCTTTAATTAAAATATAAAGGGTTAAGTGAAAATTTGAATTAGTTACTCCTCAAAACTTTGGCCTAATTTAGTCATTCGATTTCAGAATTGTGTGAATTTAGTCATTTCAAGCAAAATTTGTTAAGTTTATTTATCGTTTTAGACGCATTTCATCATAGCATTTGAGATGTTTTACCGTTTAACATATTTTTGCTTCAATATTAGCTAAGAAACTATCATGAAACACGTTTGAAATGTCAAATAAACTTAACAAAATTTAGTTAAAATGACTAAATCCACACAATTTTAAAGTTGAAGGAATAAATTGAGTCAAAGTTTCGAAGAAAAACTAATTCCAATTTTTACTGAAAGTTAAAAAGATAAAAACATAATTAACTCAAAAATAAATTATAGAGACCCACTTCAAACCTTCATTAAAACGTGGGGATTCAGTTACTAATTTAACCATAAAAATGGAATTAAAAGAATAATGTAAATAGTTTTGAAGGGTGGGATTTGACTTTTGACCATTCCTCTTCAAAGCAAAACATAATTGACATAATATATTTAAGTTACAACACCATTTGTGTACAGTTGGAACTAACACAATAAGATTAAGAGGGACCACACTGGGTTTAGATTAGATAATTGGGCCTGCTAGAGGAAGGCCCATTCCACACTGTCGTGAGCGAAAATGGGCTGTCTCTGCCGGTGGAAAATTCGTATTCATTAAACACGTTGAGGACCAATGATTGCAAACAAACCTTCTTTTTCTTCAGCAACACTCCTAATAATTAAGGAATGATTGAAACTATAAAAGAAATAATTATTATTATGATTAAGAAGAAGAAGGAGCCAGTAGTTGCATGAGTTCAGTTGTGTTATGAATAGCAAAATCATGTGGTCCAATTATTTTCAAACACTGATAGTAGCCTTAACGTGCTACCTTTTTATCATGTGTATTATTATTTTTATATTTATCATTTTTTTAACACATACTTTATTATTTAAATTCTTTTATAAATATAAAATTAACTTTTTTAATGACCCAGATAGTTATCAACCAATGCAAGTGGTATAAAGTAACATTTTCCTTTTATGATTTATAGGTTTAGGCATTTAGGTCATTAATTGGGGTTGTCCTCTTCCAATCAAGAACCGTCAACATGCCATGTGCATAACTAATGCCTCATCACCCATCACCCATTTCCTCTTTTATTTTCTTATGTTATTAAAAAGGAATCTTATTCCTATATTCCTTTTCCTAAATAATGTATATGCAAGGTTCAAAAATATAATTTAACTTCTATTTAGGGATTGGTGGCCACGGTGTTAAACATGTGACTTATTAGTTCTTAAGACATGCTCAATTAAACTTGCTTCCATGTCTAGTGCTCTAGTGGAGAAATGCTACAAATATTCTATTATAAAAACAAAAACAAAAAATTAATTTTTTATTTCTTTTAATTAAAGTATGCGCTCCCCCAATACCTTTTGAGCAATATTAATTAATTTCATAAACAAACTTTCCCATTTTGTAAATATTATGGTATAAATCACAATGCATGTGGATCAATCACATTAAACTTTAGGAACTGCTTCAAAAGTTTATCATTGTTTAAAATAAAATGTAGATCTGCTTCACTTTCCTCACAAATTCGGAAAAAATGGCTTCTTTTTTTAGATAAAATTGAGATAGGTCAGAGAACTAACTCAAACACTACTCAATCATGATGAACATAACCAAGGTTATCCAAGGAGACAGCCTAGGATACAACAAAAAATTAATCTGTTTGAATTAAATTCAATATGTTCCAATCATACACGTGTGTTTACAAAGAATAAGAGCGTAAAATTTATCTAATTTCGTAAGGGAAGTACATTAAAAAGAATGAAGTTTGCTATATCTTCTTCAAAAAAATAATCTAAATAATTAAAAAAAAAAATGGGATCTACTGTGTAAGGGTAAGAAGGTTGAGCAGAGCGACGCGAGAGTTTATCAAAGCCCTCAACACTTTCTCGGTATCGTTTTCAATGGCGCAGATTCGTTCCTCCAAATCCCGCATTTTCTTCAAAATCAATCTCACTTCTTCATCGTCTTTCTTCTTCAGATTCCGAAGATTTTCCATTTCCACCACATCCCGTTCTCGGAGCTCTTCAACGCCTTCACGATCCTTCTTCACCCTCCCACCTTTTCTCGACAGCTTCACCATTTGTGCCCACGACAACCTTCGAGACGCGAACGACGCTGCCATCCCGTTGAACAGCGCCGCGGAAACGGAAACCGTCACGGACATGACGTCGGCGATGACGTGTCTCAGTTCAGCGTCCACGAGGGACGTTGGAGCCTGCTGCGTGCAATGTTGTTGGTGTTGAGCAAGACTGACACATCGGAGAACGGACACGATGTTTTCGATTTCTTTGGAGATTTTATTCTTAGCTTTTACGTAGGCGACAACCTTGGAGTCGTCGCGTTTTCTTATGGCCATCTGGGCGGAGGAGTGTTCTTCCTTGAGAGCCATGACGGATGTTTGGAAGATTCCGAAGGCGTCGACGAAGCGGAGGAAATCTTCTAGAAGGTTCTGGAGCCAGAGAGGGTGGCTTCGGAGGGATTCTAGAGTCTGAGGGAGGTTGAGGATGTGTTGTAGGGTCTCGTGGGTGTCCTTGAGAAGGGTCAAGCCCTGGGAGAGGGTCGTGGAAGTTTGTTGTTGGGCTTTGGAAGTGGCGGCCCACGATCTGAGACCGTTGATCTCGTCCTTGATCTCGGAGATCAGAGGGTGGGATCTGCAGGGAAGACTGATGGACCTGATGTGGTGAGATATGTGCGGTTTCTGTGATGGACGGTTCGGATTTTTGTTTGGGAAGGAGAGGGAACGCCGGAAAACGCCTACCATTTTTATTTCTATTTCAATCTTCTTCTCACGGAATAGAGAGAAGATTCGTGTGTTTTGCGGTGCTTCGTGTGATTTCGTTTGAGTATTTATATAACGATGTATAATCATAGTTTATTCTGTCAATTTTTTAATCTTTCTCCGTTGCTTTTTTATATTCTTCGTCTCTGTAAATACACGTGCACGCCAAGGAAAACATAGTCGCTGGACTTGTTTTTCCCCTGTCTCAAAAATTAAATAAATTTTAGCATCTTCTTTCTGTCAATATCTTCGTTGGTTAAGAAACCGTTCCAGCTTCTTCAATTTTTCTCAAATAACTCTGAAATTTGACGCAGTGAAAGAAAAACCAAAGTTACTGTTGAAGTTGAACATTTTTAGTAGAGTGTTGTGGATTTTCCTTGATTGACGCTAACAAATGAGGCATGTTATGTTATGTTATCGTTGTTGTGTTTGTTTTGGAAGAAAGAAATGTTTGGGTAAGTAGCTGTCAGTGATACAAGTTGGAGCTGGATGACTTCAAAGAAGCGCGTGCGTCGGCGTGGTTTGTTCTGTAGTGTCTGATACATGGATGAAATGGAATCTTGAATGATTCATAGTTTTCCGGCGATTAATCTTTGTATTAATTGAAGGCGTGTTAGTTGTAATTACACTTACACACATGATCTCATCCTTGGAACTCCAAACTCATCTCAACCCTAGAAGATTATGCAAGTCTTGCTTGATTATACGCGGCGTTTATGATTTCTAAGAAGATTATGTGGAAATCAAGAATCCTCCAAAAATATCGCCAAAATCTTTTCTGAAGTCAAACGGCTATACCCAGTTTTTTTTTTTTTTTAGA
>Ga0214543_1004331_pt1 | contig 26996 bp, 12 predicted proteins | sample CNSS2metaG_FD_160094 | JGI IMG/M metagenome (GOLD analysis project Ga0214543, IMG submission 160094) | Root nodule microbial communities from cowpea collected in UCLA plant growth center, Los Angeles, California, USA - CNSS2 | ecosystem: Host-associated > Plants > Roots > Nodule | place: USA... | reverse complement strand
TTATATAATATATTATAAAAATAATATATATATTATATATATATATATATATATATATATATATTTGTAATAATAATAATAATATATAATAAAATGCTTATAAAGTAATACATTTATTATTGATTTATGGATGTTACACAAGGAATCTTGAGGTATTTATCTAAAGACGTAGAACATGGATGACATGGTGGTGGCCATGTTGTATGAAATCAAAGGATAAGAGTTCCTTTGATGTGTGTGTGTCTACATATATTTGAACTTTATATATATATATATATATATATATATATATATATATATATATATATATATATATATATATATGATTAAATGTTAACTCACCATATCTGCTTGTGGTTGGCAATTGTCGTGTATGCGATACAAGGGAGCGTATGATGTTGCAGGTGGACCTGTGAGGCATAGAGCTGGAGCGTGGGCTATCTTGAGAATTTTTCTACAATGTTTTACTACTTTATGGATTTTTAGGAATTGTAATAATTGATGTTATAAGACTTGAAATTTGTATTTGATTTTATATTTTGGCGGATATTTGAATAATTGGCGATGTAATGAATGTTTTTAATTTTCCCGCATTTTGGGAAAGAACAGTATAATAAATGAGGTTTATTTAGTATTTTTATTTTATTTTATTAAAATTCATAATATCCGACCGAGATGTTACATTTCCTGGTCCAAGTCCACATCCCAACACATTAAAACGAAATTAAGAAAAACACACTACCCTATACAAGATACACACTCAAGCTGGTCTTAGGGATTCCAATGCTTCCACGAACCTGTCCGCTTGTGGTCCAACTTTACGAACTTCCTTACTCGTAGTCCAACTCTACGGACCTCCCAGCCCGTAGTCTAACACACGTGATCCATCCAACTACGAACCTCCTCGCTCGCAGCAACTCTCAAGTGTGAGAACGGAACATACGACCCTCCCTGCTCGTATCCTCTCACGAAAGTATCATTAATATGAACCTCCCCACTCATATTAATCACGCGTTCCAACAAAAATCACGAACCTATCCGCTCGTGATACGATCAAGTATATCCCAGACCAGACCCAACACACCAAGCCATGCAAAACACATCATAAACGCACCTTGCCACTTGCACTATCGCCTGACACAACTTAAGCACCACCAGGCGAAATGGCAGTGCATACCACTTGGCGGTTCCATAACACCGTCGGGCGCCACGACACACAAGTCTTCCCTATCGCCACGACACCTTGCCACTTGCACTATCGCCTAGTAATTCACTCTGTACTGCCAGACGCTAGACCAATAATGTGACACTCCTGGTTTTAGGTACTCTAATAAAGTTCCTAGCATCCAACAATTCCATTCACACACATACACAACTTACCATCTTTCTAGAGAGTACATATTGACTAAGTTGAAGCAGTCACTCTTAGAAGAGGAAAAAAATTGAGCCAACAAGATCATATTAAAAAAGATAAGGCAATAAAGCAACAAAGGGTTTATTTGACATCTCTACCCACTACAAGAAAAATCATTATTACTGACGGTCAAAATCCGTCGGTAATGGCCAAAATCCGTCGCTAAATCAACATTACCGACGGATCATCGACGGGCAAAAATTCGTCGATAAAATGCTTGTCTGTAAAATTTTACCGACGAAAATCATGTTCCGTCGGTAATTACCGACGGAAAATATCAGTCGGTAATTACCGACCTAAATATCTGTCGGTAATTACCAAAAATCCGTCGGTAAATTAGTTACACTATTCATCTTCTTCCTCCTCCCTCTTTCAATTTTTTTTTTCGTTTTTTTTCGTGGTCGCCGTCAATGTCGCCGCCGTCATCGCCGTCGCCATCGCCGTCGCCACTGCCACCATCGTCGCCGCCACCGTCGCCGCCGCCGCCGTCGCCGTCGTCGCCGCCGTTGTCATCTTCTTCCTCTTCTTCTTCTCCTTCTTCCTCTCTTCTTCTTCTTCTTCTCCTTCTTTTCTTCTCCTTCTTCTTCTCTTTCTCCTTCTTTCTTCTTCTTCTTCTTCTTCTTCTTCTCCTTCTTCTCCTTCATCTTCTCCTTCTTCCTCTTCTTCTTCTCCTTCTTCCTCTCTTCTTCTTCTTATTCTCCTTCTTTCCTTCTCCTTCTTCTTCTCTTTCTCCTTCTTTTTCTTCTTCTTCTCCTTCTTCTCTTCTTCTTCTTCTCTTCTTCTTCTTCTCTTCTTCTTCTTTTTCTTCTTTTCTTCTTCTCCTCGTCTTCTTATAAGGTGAGATTTGGGCGGGAAAATTCCCGCTTCTTTTACCGACGGATAAATCCGTCGGTAATTCAAATTAGGACAAAATTTCCCGCTTCTTTTACCGACGGATTTTTCCGTCGGTAATTCAAATTTGGGCGGGAAATTTCCCGCTTCTTTTACCGACGGAAAAATCCGTCGGTAAATTTGTCGGTAAAAAAAATTTGAATTATCAACGGATTTTACCGACAGATTTTTCTGTCGGTAAATGAATTTTTTTTTACCGACGGATTTTTCCGTCGGTAATTAAAATTTGAGAATCCGTCGGTAATTCAAATTTATCGACAGAAGTATATCTGTCGGTAAAATTCTGTCGGTAATTTTAATTTTTTTTGTAGTGTACCGGTAAATGTCGAAAGGGATTGATAGAGACTGTCTCGACCTATCCCATACAAGGAATGGTAGACACTGTCTCGGCCCAACCTATAGGAAATGGTAGAGATTATCTCGGCCTAACCCATGCAAGGAATGGTAGAGACTGTCTCGGCCCAACCTATAAGAAATGGTAGATACTATCTCGGCCTAACCCATACAAGGAATGGTAAAGACTCTCTTGGTGTAACCTACGCAGAATCGCAGAGATCATCACAGCTAGATCCATAGTCGGCAAAGATAAAATCTATCTTGACAACATTCATCTAAGTACTACAGTACAGATCCAACTAAGCAGAAGTACAAATCACAGAGCGATTAGGAGCAGATAAGCTAGTTAAGGAAACCCTAAGATGGAGCAACCTTGTAAATCCGAGGCCCAACAAGCAAGGTCCATCCAGTTAGTATAAATAGGTCACAATTTATGAGGTAAGGTCATTGCTTAATATTTACTACTCACCTACTTGCGCCTTTGCTGACTTGAGCTTTAAAGTGTCTTTGTAGGCACCCCATCCTGATCGAGACTATGTCGCCCAGATTGAAGGAAAGACACTTTGAGGTCGAAGCGGAGTAGACATTAGAATCGTAGGATACCTCTCAGCCTTTGTATAAGTTTGTGTCCCTCTAGAACCGTTTGGTCCTAGCAGGAATATCTGATGCCCTTTGTGGGGATGACAACTCGCCTTGTCCTAGACTATGGGCTTGTTTCGGTACACCCAATAAGTCCCATATCGCTTAGGAGTCGAGGTCAATTGCAGTTTAAATACTCCTTCCTCCCTTCACCCTTCGAGACACTTTTTAAGGACAAAATTGTGACGAAGCTCCACGCTCCCAAGCGTACAATACCACTAAACACGATGGTTGATTCTAATGATGCTACCAAACTTGCGGTTGGAACAAGTCCATACAATTATATCATGCATTTATGCATTTTCATGAATAAAAATTAACATGTTTCCTTATATATAAGAAAAAAATGTTGAAGTAATGTTGCTAAGGTTTTATAAACCTCAAAATGATGATGACAAAAAGTTGTTAAAGCACACATTAGAAGATGAAAAAGGAAGAAAGGAAAGTGAGAAGGAGGAGAACGAAGAAAAATGAAAATACTTAGTACAAAAGGTGAGAAGATAGTTAACTTTTCTAACTGAAAAAAAAAAAACTTAGTGTGTCCTTTATTCTTTTTAAACCAATAAATAAGTAGTTCTTAGAGTTAAAAAAGTAATTGATATACTTTTGTATTTACAATTTTACCACCTATTAGACATGGATTACAAGTTATAATAAATCACCTAATAACTATATTTTTTTAGTAGTGTTAACTTATGACATCTTAGTCAATTTAATTTTCTGGTGAATGTACTAGTATAGACCACCCAAAACATATATGAATACAATAAGGTGTGATATATTAAGGTATGATTAGATAGAAACCTATATTAATACATTAAGGACTAATAAGATAAAAACATAACATGATCACAATGACACAAAATATTTTAGGGAGAAAAAAATATGAAGGAAGTATTTTAAAATTAAAATTAAAAGATCATGTATAATTTACTTTTTTTATTCAGAGTATAAGTCATATCGGAGATAATAAGTGATGACAAAACACTCTTTGTATTATAACTTGTGTGAAACTTTGAGTAGTACATGCACGATTTATAAGCCCTTTATCTTGGCCCTTCAACCACATGCAATAAATACAACTACTACCAAAATATAATTAATACACAACTATCTCACTACTACTAAAGTACTATTAATGAACTTTTAGTCTTAAAGGCAACTACGAAACTACTACTAAAGTACAATTTAATGAACTCCATAATCATTACTAAGAAGCAGTTTTATCATTTGCATTTCCCTTCCTATCGTCATTTAAGTTCACTTAACAAAACTCCCCTGTAAGCTTAAATAAATCTTCTATCCTTTATCATGTCTTGCCACAAGTACTAGTTCCATTTCCAATTGTTGATTGGTTACTCTTTGACGATCTAAAATTACATCCATTTTGCATGGCACACATAAATCACTATAATTGTCGACCCTGCTGCCACCACTGGCCAATGTAGTTTCAACTCTTTTTTTATTTGTTTCTTCTTCCTTACAATGATTGTCCTCACACTCGTTGCACCTCTTTCTTACCAGAACGTCATTATTTCAGTTTATGTTTCCGCTCACTTCATTCTCCTTCACCTCCTCTAATCTCCGGTTGTTGCTTCTAGAATTCAGGTTTACGAGGATGATCGTGTCGTAATGGTAGTTCTCCTCGCTAATATAGGCAAGTTCCTATTTCAGATTGTTATGTGTAAACTCCCCCCATATCTAATTCTCCATGTTGAGACTCTCTACTCTTTCTTGAAGCACCCAATTGAGCTTCACCAGAAGTTGAATCTCATCATCTTTTTCTTTTCCAGACCTCTTGTATCACCTTCAACAACATTCTTGATTGCCTCAATCATTTAACAACGAGTTCCATCCACGCTCTCTACGCATGTTGAACGATGAAACGGTCGATCTTCAATATCATATCGTGCTTTAGCCTAGCAACATTCGTCTCTAGGTTCGTCACCCTTGATGTCATAACCTCAGCCACCTTCTTCGCCTCGCGTGACTGCACCACTTCTCGTTGTAACTCCTCAATTTTCTTGTTATTCGCCACACCATCACTTCACAAACTGTCAAGCTTCGTTTTTAGCTTGTTGATCTCTTCCTTTATTACCATGTTCTCATTCACTAATTCATCATGCTTTCGTTGCAACACCTCGATCTATGTCATTGATTGCTTACTATATTGGTCATTTGAGCCTCCAAGTTCAGTATGAAAAGTCCTTGAACTTAGACCGATTTCAGACATTTCCATCATTAGCAACACACATTCCTCTTCAACATCTTTTGTGATAAGGTTGGTCATCTTTTCCCTCTTATTTTTGATTCGGCAATCATTGCATAGTGTCCGACCTTGTAACAACTGAAACACTTATTTGAGTAGCACTCCTTTGCATAGTGACCATATTTGTCACACTTAAAACACTCAACTTTTGAGTTGCTTAACTAACCTTCTATCCACGGACCTTGTCCTCTTCTACGCCAATTTTATTGGTTGTATTGTTCTTTTTCTCTATCTTATCTTTAACTTTTATCACCATAATTGTTTTTTATACCTCCCCGGCCTCGAGTGTTGTGAGTATAAGATGTCTTTTTCTCCTTTATGGTTGCCTTAGCTTGAAGTGCTTGATCAAGAGATTCCTCCTTTTTCTTCCTTCTTCGCTGCTCATGTGTCTTAAGTGACCCAACAAGCTTTTCAAGAATTGACAAGTCTTTGAACTCCTAAATAGCGCATACAATATTCTCAAAGTCATCTTTAATGACCTTAAGATTTTGGCCACCACTCGGCAAGTCCATTCCTTCCAAGCTGTCTCACCACGACCTCAACACGAGATGTGATGTGTACTCGACCACATCTTTGGTCTCTTTCATCCCCATGCTTTCAAACTCGCCTATATGAGTTTCAAGTCTGACCTGTTTTACATGATTATCCTTTTTATATCCCTTCTCTAATATATCCCACATTTCTTTTGAAGATTTAGCATTTGCTATCTTCTCAAAGTTGGACTCGTCGACAACTTGATACAACACGTATAAAGTTGCTTTGTCCTTTACTCGCATTGCTCTTAATGCAACAAGCTGGGCAACCGTCTATTCTTCAATGTCTACTAGTTTTTGGTGGTCATTTTCAACTACTTCCCATACTTCTTGGGAACCAAGGAGAACCTTCATTTGCATACTCCATTTGTCATAGTTGACGACTTTTGTTAACTTAGTCAAAGACATATTGTTTGCAAGGTTAGCCATCTCGCTCAAACTCTTTGGCTCTCAAATAATCTTTCTTAAGAACTTAGACACTAAGCTCTCTAGCTTTGATACCAAATTGTTGACAACAAGTCTTTTTGGATAAAACACTCTCTATATTATGACTTGTGTGAAACTTTAAGTAGTATAGGCCCTCTATCTTGGCCCTTAAACCACATGCAATAAATATTACTACTAAAATACAATTAATACACAACTAGTCAACTACTCAACTACTATTAAAATACTATTAATGAACTTCTAGTCCTAAAGACAACTAGTAAAGTACAATTTAATGAACTCAATAATTGTTACTAAGAAACACTTCTATCTTTTGTATTTTTTCAATTATCCTCATTTAAGTTTACCCAATAATAAGAAAACAAATTGTTTAATTTATTAAAGAATGCAGCTAGAAACATTGAGATTGTTCATCATGAACAAAGGCACATTCAATTATCTAACATGACTACTTCTGAAGTGCTTCCCTTACTAAGGGACAGTGATGTTGGAACTAATCTTATAGAAGCGAATTGCATTTCGTGCAAGTATGTCTTTTGCAGCTTCAACAGCCTCCAAAATTAGGAGCTCACCATCGATGCATGCATCGCGCAGTACAGAGAAAACAACTTCGCGGGCATTCTTTGAACCTATGAAACCGGAACTTATGATTTCAACTTGTAATCATGGAAAACATTTGAAATTAAAACTGTCACAACCAAACACTTAAGCATGAATCTCAAATGTAGGTGTCATATTGATGTTAACCAACCTAAGTAGAAGGTTTCAGAAAATGTATGGCCGTCACTACTGAACATCACCTGCAGTGCAAAGTTTATTTGTGAGATACAATTGCATTTCCTTAAACTTATATTAAGTATCATTATGTATTTTAATATCTCAATTATATTAATATTTTAAATTATACAAATCATTTATCATCCCATTAAAACATTATTAAAACAGAAAATAAGAATAAACGAACATGAGACCAATCTAAACTTACAAAAGATACAAAGAAAATTTTTGTTAAAGAAACTAAACTATTCCAAACATCATTAGTTGAAATTTGTTATGAAAATAATGAAAATGTGCCTTAAATGACGCAATATATTATATTATTGTTTACAATAAATTTTATTCTCTAAAAGTTAATTTATCTATAGTTGATGAAGGCCATCATGCACAAATGGAGGAGGACTAACGTGTTACTTTTTTTGCGGTTTCTAACTGATTAGTTTATTTAAATAATGGCTTAATCCTTTGTAAAATTGGCTAATAAAATTATGTTTTGGGTTAATCAATTAATGAGCTTTAGTTTTGTTTTATTTTCAAGTTATAATAAGAGTCCATTTTTGACAACTTATGAACCAGCCTTTGAAAGACTAAGATGATGCATAACTAAATGCTTTTCGGTGACTTTTGGTTGCCATAATTTCAGTTACAATCCGGAAGTAAATAGTGGCTAATGTGAGATGTAATTGTAATTAATAAATCTTTTGTAATTCTGATGGCTAAAACTTTTATGTAAGCTGAATCATTTTCATCAATGAAGACAAGTTGAGTTTTATTCAGAAATATTAGAGTTTATTTCTTCTATCTTAGTGAGAGAGATTCTCCTAAGTTCTCGAGTGATTCAAGAATCCCTTGGCTATAGGAAAGGACTTTCCCATCCTTTATATATGTGTTGTCTCCCTTGAAAAGAGTGATTATTTCTTTCCACATTTTCATATTCCTTTTTTTCTTTCTTCAACCAAATTCAGAAAAACCAATTTTACCCGGATTTATCTTATGGTCGTAACTCTTGATATAATGACCCAAAATTAATGATTCTTAAGCCTAAATTATAGTCCAGAACTTCAACTTTCACATCGATTTGGAATCACGTCATTTGGAGTTCTACAACTTCAGATATTGATGTTTTAACAATATTGCTTAGATTGGAATTTCAATCTCTTTCTAATCCACATTTTAACTAATTTTTCAAGCTTTCTACTAAATTCTAACTCTAAAGATCCTAAATGAGTCCTTGTGCAAATGGATTTCACTTTAACACTTGTCTTCTATATAGATATAGATATAAATATAAATATAAATATAAATATGTGAGGACTCCATATTTGTACATATTTAACAATTGCATTCTATATTATATTTTAGTATATTTCATAAAATGACTCCATTTTATACACATTCTGAAGATTCTTTACTGAAAATAAAAAGCAAGGATTTTCATGAAAATGGTAAAAGAAGTGAAATTTGACTTTCAAAATTAGGCATGCATTTTGATACCTGCCAATATCAAATGGGAGATTAGAGAATTCAAATCTTACGCATAAATTACTTATATTTAAACTGGAACCACAAATTAGTCTGCCTATTTTTTTTTTTTTATGAGAACAGGATGAAAAGGGGTTGTGAACTTCTAATTTTGCTGCATATAGCACATGATTTTTTTTCTTTCTTCTAGCTCTTTACCTTTATCCGAAAAATTCTATTCTCAGTGAACAAGTATTTGGATTGCTTAAGTTGTCACCTTATTTATTGGAGCAAGCGTTAATAGACCTTTAACTGCTGAAATCATCCCATGCATACTAAGCCTTGGAATTGCCGACCCAAAATCAAGGTAAACCTGAGGGATAAATTTGGTTAATTGAAATTCTGATATAATACAAGTCAATGCATTAATTAAGCCATGAATGATAAAATGCTTGCCTGGGAGTAAACAGAAGCTAGATATGATGCTTCCTTTGAGAATGGATGGGAGGCATGTAAGAAAACAAACCGACACTTTGAATATCTCTTGTCCTCAAGAACTGATCGGAAATGAAGAGGATTGGACTTCCTCAAATCCAAAAGCCTATCCCCAAACCTAGTTGCAGAAACAAAAGTATTAAGTGTATATAGGTATAACCTAGCAGTATATCATGGTTAATAATGTTAGATTAAACTTAAATACAATAAACTTAAATAATAAAGGATTAGCCGTTTATTGTATTAGTTAATAGATAATAATTGTGTCTCGATAGAGTTTAAGACTTAAAAGACGAAAAGAGAAAATAGAATCTATAAATTGTAATGTTTTGTTTACATGAAATATCAGGTAAGTGAATCAGATTAATCACAAAAGGCTTGTTTGGCTAATAAATTATTGTGCTTGGCAGTTGAAACAAAAGGAAAACACACTACATCTTTGAAAATTAAATGATTGGCCATAATTTTAAGCGATTTAAGATCTCTAACACATCTCTTCACACTTTAAGATTTGTACCATATTGAAAATGAGATTAAGTGATTTATAAGTGATGAACCTTTCGAAATTCACATCACTTCCAAACCAAAATTTTAAAACAATAAATTTATGAGTTTCATCATTTAAGTTATTTAAGAACTTTCACATTTTTATCTAAAAGATAAAACTTAGAATCGCTTATATTTCCAACAATAAAATAAGGTAAGGATGATCTCCATTTATAAAGTGTAATTTAATCTTATCTTTAATAGATTTGAGATCTTTGATACCGAATTCTATATTGAAGCATCAATTTCTGGCAAAGATTTTTTGAATTCTATTAAAAAAAATTTGGATACCAATAAGGTAAAAGTAATACCAAAATAAAATATATCAATTACCCTGTGTGTATCTGCATTGGCAAGTCATAAGTTAGAGCAATTTCCAAACTTTGCAAGAAGAGATAGTCAACAAGATTTCTGTGATACAGTAAATAGATAGGCTTCGTAGCTGAAAATACAGAAGGGTGAGAAATAATAGTCTCAAAAAGATATTATCAAAACCAAATTTCATACCTACCATTTATTAAAACCTGTCTCAGACTCTCTTCAGCTTCCGTTTTAGTTACTTTTAAATTGATTTCTAAGCCACCGTAGTATGCAACTATGCTTTTCAAGGCATATATCTCTTTAGCAACTGTAAAAGTGGTGCTAAGGAACCCATTTAAACATTGATTATTTTTTTAAGCTAAGAACTTATGTGTGTATAAAGAATCATGTAAACTAAAGGATATGATCTCAACTTTGAGACATATGCTTCGGTAAATGAATCGATTGTCCATGAAGATCCATTTGACAAACCCTACAGAGAGCATTAGATATAAGTATAAGATAAGAACAAATTGAAAAACTAGATGAATAGCTAAGAAGTAGATAAAAGTACAAGAAAAACAAGAGATCAATCAAACACCTAAAACTATAAAACTATAATAGAAGAGAATGTTAAATATATTTTAATCTTTAAACTTTGACAAAAAATTAGAATTCATATATATATAATTTTACACGTTAAACTTTTTGACGTGTCAATTCAAGAGAGTGATTCATTTATTTGGAGAATTTGAAATTCTTTGCAATAAAATGCTTTGTTTGGATAGGGAAATTAAAAAACATTTAAAATGAATGCATTTTTTTGAAGTATTTCAATTAGTTAAATTAGAAGAAATTCAAATACCCTTAAAAAATGTAGAATTTGAAATTCTTCTCCTCAACCTCACACTCTAGACTCAATCCCAAATGGACCCGGCAAAGTCGACACCATGACAGGTTGGGCTGGCCAAACGATCCAGACAGATTAGACCGACCTGACGACACAAACGGGTCGAGCAGGCCCGACAACCCAGACGGGTCAGGCAGGCCCGATGACCTAGACGGACGGAGGTGACTTGATGACATATATGGGTTGTTCGAGCTTGACAGCTCAAACACGTCGGTCAAGCCCGACAACTCAAACAAGTCGGTCAAGCCCGACAACCCACACCACCCAGGTAGGCACGATGACCAAGATGTGTCGTGCTGACCCAACGGCCTAGACGGACCGGACTGGCCCTACAACATAAACGAGTCAGGTGGGCCCGACGACCCAAACAAGACTGATGACCCAGACGAGACGGGTGGGCTCGAAGACAGAGACAGGCTGAACCGACCTGACAACCAAGACGGTTCAGTGGGTCTGATGGCCCAAGCAAGACGGGCAAGCCTGACGACCCACACGGGTTTGGCGAGCCAGATGACCTAGAGGTGTCGGGCGGGCTTGACGACCTAGAGGTGTCAGGCGGGCCTAATGACTTAGACGTGTCAGGCAGGCCCAACAACCCGACCGACCAGTTGACCTGACAAGCCTAATTGACCCGTTTCCAAATTTATCATGAACTCAAAACATAATTAAGCCTAAAATAAATATTGATAAAATAAAATTTTGTCTCACAAGAAATTCAATTATTTTATCCAAACAAGAAATTGAAATGTAAGGTATTTTAATTTTTTTATCCAAACAAGTTATTTAGAAAATGAAGAAAATTTAATTGCAAGCAATTCAAATACAATGCATTTCAATTTCTCAGCATTGTTGAATACATCATCCAAACACAAGGTTAAGATTAGTTGTTTAATCATTTGATGTATTCCAACTTAAATATCAATTTAGTAACATCTAAAAATATTTAACATTGTCAACCGAAAAAGATTATTCTTATCTCATTCATTTTTAAAACTTGGAATCAAAATATATTAAAATTTAAAATATAGATAAATTTTAATTTACTGTCCAAATTTAGGGACTAGAAACATAATAAAATATAAATATATTTAACAAAAAAAATGAAAACAAAACATTAAAAGTGTGAATGTGTATTGGTATCTCACTTGTTCAAGGATTTGCTCGGCCACTCGTTCAGTTCTTAAGATTCTGCCAACAAAAGGTGTAAAATTCTTGTGCCATTGTATTTCATTCTTTTTGTCCATTTCTACGCCATCATCCATTAGTATGGCAGAAATTTTTGCAGCTTTTAAGCACGTTGAGGTGATGGATTCTATTCCAGAAACGTTGCGGTATTCTTCTACGCTTTGCAAAGATACCTCCGTTCCGTACAGCTCAGCAACATCTCTTAAACCTCTCTGATTTTATTATAACCATATTCCACACAGAAAATATTCAAAGTTTTACCAAAATAAAAATAATCATGCAAATGTAATTTGAATCAGAAAGGCACCCTCCATATTCATGAAAACTGAACCTATATTCATCTACTTATTATTTACTTTTTCTAATAAATTTTACTCAATGATAAAAAATAATATATAAAAGAGTATATCACTATCATTTCTCACTTCATGTAATTCGATAGATATAAGAGTATTTATTCTCTCTACCGAGGAAAACAAATATAAATATTTGAATGTTATTTTATTATTTTATCATGAAGCTGAGGTTGGTTTGTTTCAATGTTTTATAATATATGCATTAACTGTATTAAATAAGTCATCAGTGGAGGACTAAGAAGAATGAAGGTTCATCTCCGACGAAGGGTTAGAAAAAATATCACTTTCATTAGGTTTAATCATCACATTAACCGTTTTGAATTCTGAAATTCTATCACGATTTTATTTATAAAAGGCGTTTTGAAGGATGGTGAAAAGAATGTGTATATTTAAACTGTTATTGACCTTGATACCTAAGCGATATCAGACTATTGGGTATACGGGATATATATATATATATATATATTTTTTTCTTTTTTTTGAAAATGAAATTAATTTATTAATCAAGTTGGAGAGTAAAGAATAGTTGCAAAAGCTATGAAGAAGTAACCTTGAATGTTAGAGAGGTTTGTGCAAAAGCAATGGCATCAGCATCAGCAAAGGCTCCAACAATGAAGGCCTGGGCAAAACCACTAGAGATGGAGTTTGAGTCAAATGCAACTATGTTGTGTGAGTGACCATCCACCACTTCAATCTCCTCCACTGTTTTTCTCAGTTCACTAAAATCCATTCCATCTCCCTCTTCTACTGAAATTCAAATAAATATATACAAGGCAAAATCTTCATTCGTTTTCACATCCTAATATAATGAAAAGACTATGTAAAGAAGGTGAAAATCAGATATGGAAAAGGTTACAATGATCTTTAGAGATAAGATCATTAGAAATAAACAACACCATGAGTCTAATTCAAATAAGAGATCAACATCACCTTTAACTAACATCTTAAGAAAATAGTTATATTTTTATCTTTATATAATGTTCAACTTTATCATCTTTACTCAATATAAGATTTATACCGTACAATGCATACCTTCAATGGCGGTCACCCTTGGGTTGGACAGAATGACAAGACTTGAAATTGCAAAGAATATTGTTAATTGGAAGGAGAAGGAGAAGTGCATCATGTTATGAGAAAGAAGTAACAAGAAGGCTAATAGGAAAATAGTTTTTCTTAAGGAGAATTCAAAATAAAATGAAAGACACAAGGAGACAAAAAGGTATTTAATACACTATTTTTTTTCATTTTTTTTTCATTTGTTTAACATTTTGGAGATGATTATGATGTTTATGTCTAAAAAAGATGGTTAGAGAAACAGTGATGAAAAATTAGAGTTAGTATTTCAAATTAAGGTAAATTGGAATTGAAAAAAAATAAGTTATTTTTTAATTTTATTCTTGAAGGAATGATCAAATTAATTGATGCTAGTTATTGTATATTATTTGTGTAATATATTTGTTCTCTTAGTCAAAAACATGGTAGGACAATTAGATTTACTTTTACTAAATTGAGTTGTGTTTGGATTAAGAATGAATTTTATTGTATTGGATATTGATATTTAAATGTTCATTTTGGGTTGAAATACATGAATGTGAAATATGTAACTCGAACAAGTTGTAAAAAAGCTTTATTCTTTTGGTATGAAATGTGTGGATTGGGAAAACTTAATTTGGTTAGACGAGGTGCCACTAGTTAAAATTTTAGTTTTTTGGAAGTTATTCTATGATTGTTTACCTACTGATTTGAAGATTCAAAAAAATGGAGAGGTTTTATGTTGTATGTGTTCTTTGTGTGATAATAATATTGAATCTTTCTCTCATTTGTTCTTTCATTGTTCTATAAAAAAAGGTGATGTGCGTAGTGATGGTGGAGGCTTGATCTGCTTCTATGCATGGAGGTGTTGGTCCGGTAATGCTTGTAGTATGCTTTTCCGGCAAGATCTACAACTGGGTTGCTGTGATTTTTCATGGCTCACGTAGAGCTCGTGTCTTCCGGCCTGACAAGCTTGACGAGTGCAACGGTAGTGGTTCAAATTTCTGGCATTGCATGCGGTGGTTGTCCAATGATGGGGCAATTGCATTTTAGATTTGGGCGTGGTGGTCAAATAGAGGAGCTGAGTTGTTATTATCGTAGCAGTTCCGGGGATGCTACGTAGTGGAAAGCGATGTGACGATGAAATGAGCTCTTCTAATCTACGTGGGTTATGGAGTGGTGGACAACGATGTCTAATGATAATTGCGCGATGAAGATGAAGGTTTTGTGTTGGTAGATATGCTTGAGAAAGAAGGAGATGACGTGGCAACTCCTAGTTGATCATATTTGAGAGTGGAGAAATATGACATGTGGCATCTCCTAATTGGTCAAATTTTAAAGTAGAGGATTGTGACACATGACAGTCGGGCAGATTGTGAAGGCTGTGATGAGTTTTCTTTAGCTATAATTATACACAGACATTGGTTAATATTGATACAGGGTATGTGGTTATTACACGCAGGCATTAGTTAGCTTTGATGCAAGGTGTATGAAAATTTTTTGGATGGTTCAATTCCAAGTGAATATACCCTCTATGGTGGAGTAAAATTAGGGATGACAAAACTACCCATGCCCATGGGTATTCGTAGATAAAATCTATGGTAGTTACTTGGTATATGTGGATATTTTAATACCCTTTATAAACACTAGCGAACACACAGGCGCTGTCGTGCCTGTGTATTCGCATTTTTTAATTTTTAACAAATTTAAGGTGACTCACTGTATTATTTTTGTTTATGGAATATTAGTTAGATATCGTTTGATAACATTATGTTTCATCTACTATAAGTGTTATTTATTTGGTTAACTCGACTTTTATTTAATAGTTAAGATTTTTTAATTTATGAATTTTGACGTAAAATTAAGATTCATTTATGTCTAAAACTTTGATATATTATGGTTCCTAAACTTTTAAATTGAATGAATATAGTTCTTTTATTTTGATTATGTTAAATTTTTTTTTAATATGTCAAAAGTTCTTTCTAATAAATATCGAAACGAAAATATATGTCAAATGGTGTAAACAATTTAAATATTAGCATGAAACGCGTTAGTATATGAAAAAACATAATTGCGTTAAAAAAATTATAACCATAAATTTTTAAAGTTTAAAAATTAAAATATATTAAAGTTTTGGAACATGAATGAATTCTAATTTTTTTTTTCATCAAGAACTAAAAACACACTTAACACTTTATTTAACTTATGATTGCAGGTATAAAAGAAAAAGAAAAAAAAATAGTAGCCAGATTATATTGTTAAAATTGTGACATTATTTTAGATTTATTTTATTTTATTTTATATTTTATTGCTCAATTATAAGAGTTACTCATTTTTCATATTTTATTTTAAAATAAATTCAACTTTAAATATAATGACATCGAGTTCAAATGAAATTTTCGATCTAACTTTCTAACCGATTTAATTAAAAGACGTATATATTACTGTAGATTAAACTCTTAACTTTTATGTATTGTACCTCTTTGTTAAAATTCTAATGGAATAATGACATATTACTCGGTAATCACCAAATCACTAATTTTTACAAAATTATATGATTTTGATATTTTGTTTCAATTTTTTCATGTCCGGTTAAAAATTAAACTAATAGGAAAAATGTGTAAAAATTGAAAGCTTTGATGATAAAAAAATGTCTGAAAATTTTTGGCAGTAAAGTTTGCACAATAATATTATTTGTGTAAGAAAAATGTTCAACTAAATATTTTATATATAAGTTTTGTTGATAAATAATTCAATTTTCATGTAATTTTATTAGAATTTTATTCTTAATATAAAAAATATCATTAAACGAAATAAACTTTACTTTAACGACTTCTATTTACAATGAGGAGGATCTTTAGTTATTAATTGAGTCAGCAAATATATTTATTCACAAACAAAAAAATGTTTAATGTAGACACGAAGTAAAAGTTAAATTAAAATATACATTTGATTCTCTCCTCTCGTTCTTTCTAAAGTAAGGGAATTCGATCTTTTTTAATAAAATCTAAAACTAGCTAGTATATATCTTATAATTGTATATTTAACTTTTTAAATTTAAAACAAATTAAAATTTATCTAAGAAAACGTAAAATAGAAGAGATTTTTCATACTTAGTAAGTTTAAAGAATTGTGTACATGGAAAGATGAAATAATTATATACAATTGCAATGAACATATAAATAATTTATTTAAAATAACATATTCTTAAAATTTTAAAACAATGGGAGTTAAGATCATGTAATTTTCAAAGAAAGAATATGGAATTGGAAATATAATCATTCCTCTAAGTGAAGTGGTCTCAAAATTTGTTGACTCTCACTTCTTGTTAACGAAATGCTATTTATAAAACTCAATAAAAAATGTTCATAACTCTTCCTCCAATATAGAAACGCTAATGTCTTTCGAGTAATGTCATTATTTCCCCATAACCTCCTCCCTGGATATTTTATTAAAACAAGTTCAATAAAAAAAAACGCATTTAACATATTATGAAAATAAAAGCAGTTAATATTTTTATGAAAGAATAATATATAATATACAATTTTTTAAAATAAATTAAAAAATCTCTGTGTCTACTTCTTTCCCTCTCTATATATCTATTTATCTATTAGGAGAAATACTATAATACTCTCAATGACACTCTCTTTTATTAGGCTAAACTCCAAAATTTATTAGAAAAAAGGAGTTCAGTTACTTCCAACTGAAACTCAAATTTATATTTTAATTAAACTTTTAATTCATTCATGTATTAATACTTTTGGTCGGTGATTAAAAAATACCATTATTGACTCAATTAATAAATGAAGAGTCTCTTGTGGTATAAAAAATAAATAAAAAACATAAAGAGTCTCTTCGTTAGGATATAAAGTTTATTTCGTGTAAAAAAAATTAGATTAAGGATAAAATTTTAATAAAAATAGGCTATAAATGTTATGGTTATAAATAATTTAGATTAAGGATAAAATTTAAACTAATTCATGAAAAAAGTTATGGTTATAAATGTTAGTTAATAAATGAACTCTTTTGTAGATGATATTAGGTAGTTGGTTATTACTATCAATATGTTAAATATATTTTTAATATCATAAGTTTAAGTAAAAATTGGAATTAGTCCCTCTCGAAACTTTAGTTCAATTTAGTTTTCCCAATTTTAGAAATGTGTAGATTTAGACATTTTAACCAAATTTTGTTAAGTTAATTAAACATTTCAAACACGTTTTATGATAGTATTTGACTTAATATTGAAGCAAAAATGTATCAAACGATATAAGAGACTTAAATATTATCATAAAATGTACTTGAAACGTCAAATAAACTTAACAAAATTTGTTTAAAAGGACAAAATCCACGTATTTCTAGAGATGAAGAACTAAATTGGTCCAAAGTTTCGATAAGGGACTAATTCCAATTTTCAGTGAAAGTTAAGGGATCAAAAACATATTTAACCCTTATCAATAAAAATAGAGTTCTCTAACCTATGTTCAAGAAGGTAAAAAACTCAAATTTATATTTAAATATTTTAATTCATGATTATATTAAACTTATATAATCTCACCAGACTCTATTAATTCATGAATATTGTGTTTTTATCCAAGTATTAGTAAATATGTAGCAGAAACTATGTACTATATGAAAATTTAATTTTCTTAAAGGAACTTAATTATATCACTTATCTATGATTTTGTCATATTTTAAGTGTTGAATAATTATATTTTATTTGATTCTATATACACATGAAATTGATCGAAGAACAACCTATTGTTTAAACAAGATACGAGAGTTAGAATTGATACTTTTAGGTTTTGAACTATTTCTGAATGTTGCATTGCATCAAATGTCCATGGCGTATATTAGGTCGACAAGTCATAATAACTTGGGTTGTAATGCTCTTAATTAGAGAGATGTGTCCTCACTATTAGTTATAGTTTTTTGTCAAGTGGTAAACACTTGATCAAACAATTAATTTTAGAATCAAGACATTAGTTCAAGTGTTGGTGGAGCAATTGTTCTAGGTAATTATTGCTTTCGACTTACTGGTAAAGGTCCAATCCAATTGTAAAGTCATTTGAATTGTTTTTTTATGCATTTTTAGCTCAAGCGACGTGTGACTAAATTATAACGCATGTTGTATGTGTACATGGTCATGTGAATATAATGTTCTAATAGTTATTCTAATTGATCTTACCTTTGAATAATTATTTGAAAATGTTGTGAATTGGTGTATGTTATATTGGATTGAAAATGTGTCTCGAGGATTATGGTTCATTGCTTTTTTCAATTTTACTCAATGAACCCAATCTATTCGACACAGATTTGTTTACAGTGTGCTAGCAAACTTATATATTTTCAATTTGCCTTAAAGTGCTTGAGTGTTTATGCATCCACTCTTAAAATGAATTTGACAAACAACTCATATATATTATGAATCAAAGCCACAAAGATCATTAAATTACTAAACTCTCTCTTAATATGGATTTCAATCAATAATTTGTGCATTTCTTTCCAAGAATCATATTTTGTGATAGTTTTTGTTTTTCCACAAATGGGATGGTAGATAAATTAAAAGGATAAAATGAAGAATGATAGAAAGAGAAGAGAATGAAGATGAAGGGTTTTAGGAATATAAATTTCAAGAAAGTAAATTACCAAGAGTAGATCAAAAACTAGTAAAGTAAATAAATGAAAATAGTGATTCAAATTGCTACAACCAACACTAGGTAAGCCATTTTTCCTATTTGCGGTGTTATTAACCTGCTTGAAATTATACCCACAATTGGTCACCTCTATTTTACATTTGATCTATATATTTATATTTCTCCCCCTTTTCTAATAGTTACTCGACATAATAATAAAATAAAATAAAAAAATACATTTATTGAAGTAACTGGCTTAAATTATCCACATAGTGTAAAATATTCTCATTGATTCCACGTTCTGCAACAATTATTGCATAACTGCTCTCTTGAATTAGCTTTAATCTCTACCTTGATTTCCCTTCTCTTTATTTCTCTCTACCTCAATCAGGCTTCTTTCAATTTCTTTTTATCTCAATCAAGCTTCTTTCAATGTCTTAGTAGTGCCTTTTTCTCGATTCTTCTTATCGATCCTTTTGTTTGGACAAATATCTTTTCCACCCTTTGCATGACAATTTGCTTATTTATTTCTTTGATTTAATTATTTCTCGATGCCCTCAACAAATGCCCTCAAGAGAATGTTGCTTCATGTCTTTCATGAACAAGTATTCTCTTGATACTTTATAAAACTTTTCACTTCTAAGCCTTTTCACATTCTTTGCTTTGCACACTTTCCTATTGATCGTTCGAAACATTACCCATCCCTTCACAATCTTTGCATTTAATGCATTGCTCATACCTTTTACTAAAGTTCCTGAAGAGGTATGTTTACACCAATTTCACTTTTTACTTCACCTTTTATGTCTCTTGCATTCACTTATTTGTTTTGATGTCAATGTTAGGAAGAAACTTAAATGGTGCCACTAAGAACCCCTTAAGAAGCCATTGAGAATGAGGTAAATGTTGTTCAAGGTGATTTGATTCTTTGTCATTTTCGATTTCTTCTAAGTTCCTTAGGTCTAGGCCAAATTCGAGTCCAATATGAACAATCTAACACAATCCAAATTTATTATTTTAAATCTATACCCGACCATTTCAAGAATCATGTTAGTCAGTTTCAAAAAAATTAAATACGATTACATACGAATGGATATCAGGTTATCTATATTCATCGTTATAGAGAAAAATCTAGATTTAACGTTACAAAGAATAACCCAGATTTAACATCACACAAGAACCTAGATTAACATCACAAAAGAAGAACTCAGATTTAGCATCATAGAAAAAGAACTCAAATTTAAAGTGACAAAAGAAGAACCCAAATTTAAATTTAATGAAGAAGAACCTACATTTAAATTTACAGAAGAAGAATTACGATTTAAGTTACATAGAAGATCTGCATTTGCATCCATGGCGCCAACAACCTAGACACCCACCACGACACAACTCGAACATCCACCCGCTAGATCTGCAACGTATGGCAACCACCACCACGACACACGCCACAACCACTATAGCGACTGTGACGACGCATGCCACCACCTCCACCCACACATGCAGATCTACATTGCACCATAACTACTGCATCGCACCGCACCCACCATAACACTGCATCGAATCTCTACCCACATACGTAGCCACCACGATGATGCAGAGTCAAACCTCCACCGACACAACATCTTCTTCACAGAATGAGAAAGGGAAGTGTCAAAGATAGGTGAACTGATGAAGCCACCACTACTTTGGTGAAGATTCAAAACTAGGGTTCACATTAAACCTTTTGATTTTATATTCAAATTACGGGTCAGGTCAAACATCCACGGATCTATAATTTAAATTTCGAGCCCGACCATTTAAACCCGGTTTAAGCCGAATAATTATATTCATATAACCCGACCTAGACCCTCATTTTTTCTTAGCCTTAGTTCCTTCTTTATCATTAAGGTTTGACCTTTTAATTCATGCACATAATTTATAGATCCTTAAATCGATGTGGCTGTTGAAGTAGTTATTCCTAAGGCTGATCGAACTTTCGAGGAGAGTAACGAGATGGAAAACACGATAGAAGAAACCACTGAACCTATCTCCAAAGTTTCTAATAGCACCCATGCCACTAGACTCGATGCAACTTTTCAAGGATCCCTTAAGTATCCTTGAATTGATGGCTTTTCCTCAACAACTCTTTCCTACTCCTGCAAGTCCGTCTTCGATCCCACAACCCCGAAAGTTCAAATCAACTCAACTCATAAATGAATTCAAAGTTCATTTATACATGATTACTCGATGAGCTCCTTACACAGAGGAACAAGCTTCAAACCCTTTTGCATCGAGTTGCAAAATTAGAGGACAAAAATGTTGTGCCTTCGAGCTTTGTCCATGAAGTTAAAGCATTTACTACAATATTCAATGAAGCTCGAGAGTCGAAGAAGAAAAAAGGCCTTTTGACTGAATGGCTATCTAATGCTCTGTTTGTTTGAGATAATTTACTGTTTCAAAAGAAATAGTAAGATGGAATAAGAGATTTAGACTAATAGTTTTGATAGGCTTTAGTACTTTATTGTACCTTATAATGGTACAATTTGAATTGTTTGGAATGTAGAATGTATTGCTCTTTTGTAGGTTATTGGGTAGGTAAAAAAACAAATGCAGTATTGAAAAAAAAATAGGCCCTATTACATTGGTTCCTACCTAACTGATGTAATATGCGCATTTTTTACACTGCCAAGAGAAATTACATCAGTTCATACACTAACCAATGTAATATCTCCCTCTTTCTGATTGCTTAATTTTTCCAATATTAAAGCGGTTCTAGTTTAACCAAGGCTATATGTTAACGCTATTACATCGGTTTTTTTGAACCGATGTAATATATCTTCTACTTTCTACATTGCCTGATACAATATTGGTGGAAAAAATCGATCTAATAGGGCCGAAATAAGCGATGTAGTATCATTTTTTGTACTAGTGTCTTTTAAAAGACATTGATGAGGTGTCAACTACTCTACATGAGGCATAAGTTGGCTATTGAAAAGGTGAAGTGGAAAAGTTACAATCATCCATATGCACTTGAGAGGGACATGTGTTGGATATAAGTTGTCCAAAAGACATTCTAATCGTACAAACTTTGATCAAGCTCTAGAATTCGTTTGGATTATAGGATACTCCAAGAGAATAAAGGAATATATTCTATAATATAAAGATTCTACAAATTTACTTATTTTGTTATCTCTTCTTTCATGGATTTGAATCTCTCTTGCACAAATTTTTCTTGGATTATTCTTCTCATTTATTCTTTTTTTCACTACAAAAAATCACGTATATAACAACGTTTTTAACATGACGATTAATTAAAATCGTTACTTTTTGTAATATAATACATTAGTTTGATAACTGCCATAATGTACATGTATAATATGGTGTTTCTAACCACCGTCTTTTACATTGTCATACTATTATTTAAAATTATGTCATTGTGAAATGTCATTTTATATAAAACATTACTTTTTTAATTTTATGAAATTATTCCCTATCCCAATTTTGTCTCGGTACCCCTTTTTCTTCTTTTTTTTGGAAAACTTTGTTCCCTCTCTTTTCTATTTCATTTTCCCACTCAACACTTAAACATTTCCTTAACTCATATTACCTTTCCAAAATCACTGACACCTAAATCACCTAAACCCCAAAATCACTTCATTCTCACAACGTTTGCATAAACTTTCGCCTCCATTCACGTTTCTTGTTGCCTTTTTGTTGGCGCCTCATTCTCATCCCTTATCAGTCTACGTTTGCGCCTTGGTCTACGTTTGCCTCTGTTCACATATATGTTTGCGCCTTCATTTGCAAGAATGGGTACTTCAACCTCGTTTAGAAGAAGAAAGGTTTGATTTGGTTCTATAATCGTTCCTTCTCTGTTTCTGGCATGACATTCATCAAATTATTCTAGCCTTTCTGAATTTACTCTTGCTTCTTTCTATTTGAGTGACCAACTGTACGATTAGGGTTTTCACTTTGATTCCTTCAATGACTTCGATCATGGGTCATTGAGGGCATATTCTAAGATCTATGCTCATTAGTTAGGTTTTAATCTTATTAAATTCTCTCTGTTTTTGTTCGAGTTATCTCACAAGAAGTTAGCATACTCCAAACTAGTTGTTTCGATTGCTAAGGTTGTTAGTCTCACAAGAAGATATAACAAAGAAAAGTGCCTTGGAGTTTGACAAAGCTTCCATAAGGTAATATTTTTATCATTCTCTTATCTAAGAGTTTATATATTGATTAGAAATATGAAATTAAGATTTCTCCCACGATCAATTGGTTTACAATTGGTGATGGAAACACATTTTCTTTCTCTTTTGTTAAGAAGAGAAATCATGTTGTTGGTATTACTAAATTAATTGCGGATGGTGAACTTTTGGAGGACTCTAAACATATTAAGGATCATATAATACATTTCTATAAGAACTTGTATTCTAAAAACGAATCAAATTTAAGTCAACAAATGCATTATTTGATAGCTAAATGAATTCATACTCTCATTTCTAATGATGAGAATAATAGTCTGATTAAGTGTCTTAATCATGAGGAAATTATGCATGTTGCTTTTGCTCAAAATGGTGATAATGCAATAGGTCTCGATGGATTAAGAGATACTTCTATCATGCTTGTTAGGACATTATTGGTGTTGATGTTTGTAAGGTTCTGCAATAGTTTTTTCTCTCTAACCGGGTTTTACTTGGGGTGAACTCCAAAGTGATTTCTCTCATTTCAAATGTAACATGACAAATGCCAAGATATGACAAGCAAGAAATTAAGGTAAGAAATAAAGACTACCACAAACAAAAGGCATGCAAAATGGATGTAATTTCTAGAACAATTCCCATACATTATCAAATACAAGAAAGGGAAAACTAATGTTGTGGTTGATGCACTTTCAAGAAGATATACTCTTCTAGCCACCTTAGGTTCTCAAATTCTTAGCTTTGACAATGTTTGTGAATTGCATGTTCAAGATCCATATTTTTCACCTATTTACAAGTCTTGTGAACATAAGTTCCAAGAAGGTTTCTATGTGAACAATGGGTATTTGTTCAAGAAGGAATAATTTGTATTCCTCATGGTTCGCATATAAAACTTTTTATACAAGAAATACATGGGGACTTATGGGACACTTTGGGGTTGCTAAAACTTATGCTTAAAGAAAAATTCTCTTGGCCCCACCTAAGGAAAGAGATCCAAAGACATTGCTCTAGTTGCATCACATGTTTACATGCCAAATCTACTACAATGCCTTTTAGCCTTTATACTCCTTTGCCTATTGCTTCCACCCCTTGGAAGGACATAAGCATGGACTTTGTCCTAGGACTTCCAAGAACTTCTAGGGGTGTTGATTCTATTTTTGTGGTAGTGGATCATCTTTCCAAAATTGCACATTTTAAACCATGCCGCAAAGCAGATGATGCTAGCAATATTGCAAAGTTTTTTTTCAAAGAAGTGGTTCGTCTTCATGGTCTTCCCAAAACCATTGCGTCTGATAGAGATACTAAGTTCCTTAGCCACTTTTGGAGGGTCATCCTTAAAGGCAACCATAAATCTTGGGATGAGTATCTTCCTCACATTGAATTTGCATATAAACGTGTGGTCCATAGCACCACCAAGCTCTCTCCTTTTGAGGTTGTTCATGGTTTCAATCCTATCACAACTCTAAATTTGATACCACTTCCTACTTCTTTTGATTTCATCCATAAAGAATGGGTATCTAAATCATCTAAATCTAAGTTCATAAAGGATTTACATGAAAATGTGAGAAACCAAATTCAAGCTCAAACTAAAAAATTTTCCAAGTATAACAATAAAGCCAATAGAGCTAGGAGTTTTAATGAGGGTGACTTAGTTTGGTCACATATAAGAAAGGAAAGGTTTCCACATTTGCGAAAATACAAACTTTGTCCTCGTGGTGATGGTTCATTCCAAATAATCAAGAAATTCAATGATAATGCTTATCAATTTGACCTTCTTGCTGACTAATTTTGTCTTTTTACGAATCCAAATATTTAACATAAAAAATCGTTTCATTGATTTTAAACTATGAAAAGAAAAGAATATTGATTTTTCAATTTTATCCAAAAAAAGCGGCGAATGCACCCTTTTTTGAAAAAATTTCCAAGTAACTGTTTTCCGTCTTTGAGCACAAATAGATCCTTTGATTATGTCTCTTCAAAAATCCGATTGTTGGACAAATCCTTTCTAAGGGGAAGGAGATGATGAGTCCACTCTAGGCCCAATCCATGGCTCACATGCACCTCAAGGTCCAAGCCCAATCAAAGGCCCAATAACAAGAAGCATGTTAAGAAAGATTCAAATGGGTTTATCACTCTTTACTCTAGCCCAAGTTCGAACCCACCACCACACCATTGTCAAGTCATTGCACAACCAATCAACCCATTCACGTTTCATAATAATTCCTATGCATTTAGGATTACATTATCACTCGTCATGATCAAGCATATTACCAAAATAATAAAGAATTATGATAAGACATAAATGACATCCATAGGACTCGAACCTAAGTCTCCTCATAATAACTAAGTACTCTCAACCATGTGAGCTAATACTATTCCATGTCATAAACTCCATCATTAATTACCATAAAGGTTCCCAACACCCGCATTTATTAAATAATTATTTATTTAATTATTTAAATTTCTCGGATCTTACTGTATTACTGGCTTCCCACAATGATGTGGATATTCTTTATTTGATAATTTCTTTCATTGAATATTTTTGTTAACCAAGTTTTTAGTTAACTATTGTTCATTTAATGCTTTTGAGGACAGTAAACCTTTCCTCTTGTTTGTACGATCTCCTTCCTAAATCATGAATTTTTTCTATGGTGTTATAAAGTAATATGCTTGTTTTCTAGGTTGCATATTCTGATAACAGAATTGAATTAATGATACACACCCTATGAGAATACTTAAAACTTATAAAAAAACAAGTTAAAAGAAGTTAAAAGACTAAGACCAAAGTTTATATTTGTGTAGAATATATATGTTTTGTCCTTTATTTTATAATTGCTTTGAATGAATACTTTGGTTAACTAATTATTTTAGTTAACTCTTCAATTTAATTGTTTTGAGGATAGAATATATATGTTTTGTCCTTTATTTTATAATTCTTTGAATGAACACTAGTGTAAAATATATATATTAGATCGGTTTTAGAACGCATATTAAATCAATTTCGTAACCGATCTAATATACAACGATGTAATATGTCCAAGAGATATTAGATCAGTTCTAATCTAATACTTTAAACTGGAAAGGAAAAACAGAAGTGCACGCACACTCCTTACCTAAACTTGCCTTAAATTCAATAGGCATACACAACATACACAACAATTAAAGACAAATGAGCAATACAAATTACACAAACTAGAAAACAACTCCACAAAATTTCAATTTTCCATTCCCAAATCAAAATGAACACTAAAAAGAAAATCATTTCAGAAAATTAAACAGTCATTTCAGCAACTCTATATGGTTTCAACAAGCCCTTAGAATACCCCCAAACAACCCTAATCATCCTTGGAATAAACCCAAATCAAGAAAAAATAAAACAGATAAAAAGAGGGGAGGAGGTTAGAGAATCAGAGGCGCAAACGGAGTCGTGAGCGAAGGCTCGAGCGGAGTCGTGAGCGGAGGCGCGAGTAGAGGCATGAAGAGAAGAGAAAAAACCTCTGCTTTTAGTGAACGAAGTGACGACGTTAAGGTTAATGCTCTTGGGTGACGGTTGGAAGCTTGGAGCGTGGGCGGTGATGGCGGCGCTAGGGC
>Ga0214543_1004324_pt1 | contig 27021 bp, 18 predicted proteins | sample CNSS2metaG_FD_160094 | JGI IMG/M metagenome (GOLD analysis project Ga0214543, IMG submission 160094) | Root nodule microbial communities from cowpea collected in UCLA plant growth center, Los Angeles, California, USA - CNSS2 | ecosystem: Host-associated > Plants > Roots > Nodule | place: USA... | reverse complement strand
GATTATGGCAAAATTTAATAATAACTTGTATAAAAATACAAAAAGCATGTAAAATAAAATATGAATGAGTAATAAAGTATGAATTTTCACTTTACATGCCTTAAGTGTGATGAAAAATGTGATTTGAAATTTACTTGTAATTGAAAAAATCATTCATGCATAAAAGATGAATGAACTTGAATTGAAATAGTAAAAAAACTAGGTTCAAGTGAATTCATAAGTTTTCTTAATCATGCATATATATATATATATATATATATATATATATATATATATATATATATATATATATATATATATATATATATATATTTCTTATTCAATATTTTAATCATGCCTTTTCTATGAATATTATATATTGATATTGATTTAAGTATCATATTCTTTGGTGTGGTTTTTAATATCTTTAGAAAGAAAGAAAATTATGTCTTAAAATTTCATTTGAAGACAATTTTTCAAGTTTTAATGGCCTTGTTTTCGGTGGTTAATCAATATCAATTTTTAGCCCTTATCCTAACTTCCAATTGTAAAAAATGTATCCCTCAATTCCCTAGATCCACAAACGACCTTAATCAGAAAGGAAAAAATAATTGGATAGTTGAGTTTATTCAATAAGAAATAATCAGAGTCATGAGCAGTTCAAGTTCATGTATTAACCTAGAACTAAAATAAGAGATAGAAAACATACCCTTTTTGAAGCTTCACCCGAAATTTGAATGATTGGAGGACAACCTTTGAAAGATTCAACACAAGAAAATTGGGAGTAGAGAATGAAAGGAAAATGGGTTAACAAAAATGATAATAACCAAAAGGGTTGCTGAGTAAAAACGGAGTTGTAGAGGGAGAAAGAACAATTTTTTGGGGATGAATGTTAAGTGTGTAAGAGAGAAAATGAAAGAAGAACCATGGGTTTACTTGTTCGAAAATCCCAGAGCACTTGGACGACAATAATGAGCCAAAAAAAGAAATGAACTTCAGCATCAACCTCATATATCATAACCTAAAAAGGATAAATATATAATTTCATTTTCTTAACGGGTAGCGGATACCCGCGAGTACGGGTAGTATGATACCCGACCCCGACCTGTTAAGAAACGTGTATTAAATTACCCGTTACCTGCTACCGCAGATATCTATTACCCGCGGGTACTAACTATCCGTCACGAATTTTATCCGCGGATACCCGCGGACACAGATTTTTTTGCCATCCCTAAGTGCCACGTGTCAGTTCCTAAATTTGTTGGCTTTTTTTATTTTTTATTTTTTTATTTTTTTATTTTTTTTTTGAATTTTTTTTTAAAAAATAAAAAAAATTGTCACGTGTCAAGCTGTCATCATGTCACGTGGCAGTGACAATGACATGTGTCACTTACGTAATTTCCAATTTCTCAATTTGGTCCCTTTATTTTAATTTTTGTCTCAATTTAGTCAAATTTTTGTAAAAAGTAGCAATTTTGTCCCTCTCCAAATTGAAATCAAATTTAATTTCTATATAAATGTACATAAAAATTTCTATCAAAATTAATATTTCAAGTAAATATTTTTAACCAAATTAAGTTCATTTAATTAATATTTTACATTGAACTTTATTTAAAATTGTTTTAAAGTTGTTAATAGAAAAAAAAATCATAAATTAACTAGTTCATGTAACAATAAAAAACATATAAATTTAAAATTTGAAAACAATTTTAAGTAAAGTTGAATGTGAAACACAATTTTAAATAAACTTAGCTATGTTAAAAATATATAATAAAAATATCAATTTGAATAAAAATATCAAATTTAATAAAAATATTTGTATAACATTTATATAAAAATTAATTTTTGTTTTAATTTGAAGAGGGATGAAATTGGATTATTTTTACAAAAATAGAGACTAAATTGAGACAAAAATTAGAATACAGGGACCAAATTGAGAATAAGGAAATGACACCTGACATAATACTGACATCTAGCATTATCACTGCCACATCACTGCCAAATTGAGACTAAGGAAATTGGATTAATTTTTTTTTAAAATATATAATAAAAATATCAAATTTAATAAAAATATTTGTATAACATTTATATAAAAATTATTTTTTTTTAATTTCGAGAGGGACAAAATTGGATTATTTTTACAAAAATAGGGACTAAATTGAGACAAAAATTAGAATACAAGGACCAAATTGAGACTAAGGAAATGACATCTGGCATAATACTGACACCTGGCATTATCACTGCCACATCACTCTGTCACTGCCACGTGGCACAACGAAAACTTGACACGTGGCAAAATTTTTTATTTTTAAAAAAAATTCAAAAAAATCAAAAAATAAAAAAAGTCAAAAAATTGATGAACTAACACGTGGCACTTCCTCTAATGGTGTCAACCCAGACTTAACAGAAAGGACAAACTTGAGATGTCTTAACAAAAAGCAGTAAAAAAATTATTACCTGCACTACACCCCTGCACCAGCCAACGAATCTGGGCACGCCTCTGCACCCCCAAAGATTCTTTGATTCTTTGACCTAAAAAACACATTTAAAAGGTTCTCTTTTTTCCGCTTCCTCCTCCCTCTTTCTTTGCCTCCTTCTTTGCCTTCATTTGTGGAGAAGATCATCGAGCAGCAGCAAGCACCAACCCAAGAGGAGTCCGTGACGACACTGAGAGCCACCTTTCCCTGTAGTTAATCCACACACGTCTTCTTCCAGTTAAGTTTTCTCAAATTTGTAATGTTTTTTCGTGGTTACGGTGATTTATGTATATATATATATATATATATATATATATATATATATATATATATATATATATATAAAATCATTCCATCTGTGCCAAAAGGGGCTCCTAAAATTTGTGTGTGTTATGAAACGGATTACAGAAGCTGTTTCATGTTTTTTGGAAACGGATTACAAAAGTCGTTTCTTGCATTAGTTATGTGAAACAGATTACAGAATCCGTTTCGTGTTTTTTATAAACGGATTCTGAAAGTCGTTCTGTATTTATTGCTTTTTTTATATGAAACTGATTACGTAATCCGTTTCTACACTTTCAGAAACCGAATTTGAAATCCGTTTTGTAAATTTTTGTTGTTATTTCTTGAACAGATTTTGCATTTATATGTAACAGATTACGTTAAATAAGTTTGGACTTATTTCTTCACTCAATTTTGATGTGGTTAGATACTGTTTATATTAATGGATTGGTTTCAAATAGTTGTTGGAGAATTTTTAACCAAAAAATAATTAGTATTTAATTTTTTAAATGCACTCTTAATCAGCTGCAAGTTGTTCTTCACAAATGTTATGGATTAAGAATCAAATAGTATAGTATAACTTCTACTAGAGTAATATTCCTGCTCTATGTTATAATAATATTGTAATTAGTCTTTCTATAAATCTGATATTGTATTATAGAGTTAAGCACATTAAAATTAACTAATTTGAGATCATATTCAACTAGGTATTATTGATTTAAAATTTATACCCAGACGATTAATCGGCTTATATATTTACAAAAACTTTTATGAAAAAAAAAATTATTTGTTTGTAGACGTTATTGATATGACTCATGAAGAAATATGATTAATTTTAAGTGTGCAAAGAAACTACAAGATTTGTTATTTACATTGGTCATACAATTTGTTTTGAATATGTTAAAGTGAAGTAAGTTGAACGTCTTCTAGTCTTTAAAAAATCTAAAAATTATCTTCCATTCAAATATTCTGTCTTAATTAATGTATCTCACTTTTAATAAAAATATTAGGATTCAAAATAAAAGATATTTTTTATTTAATTTTTATTAAATTCAACTATTTCTCTCTAGCTATGAAATTTTTAAATAACTTTTTGAAAAATAAATGTAATTATAAAAATAAATTAAACTAAATGATAATTAAACTTTAAATTAGATAAAAAACAAAAACGAAATGGCTAGGACATGAGGAAATTTATATTGGATTGTAATGTTTCAAACTTTGAATTATAGATATGGCTAGGACACGAGGAAATTTATCTAGACGTGGTTCACATGATGCACCTGAGAGTTCCACACAGGGTGTTGCACGAAAGAGACCGACAGCTTCAGCTCGTAGAAGGGGTCAGCACGAGGCTAATGTTGTTGAGCATGAGGTTTCTGATGTTCCTCAAGACGAGGAGCAGGGGATTGATAACGATGGTGCAGGATTTCCAGGTGGTCCGTCTGATACAACTTTATTGACTCGGTACCAGAATCATGTTGCACGCATGATATGGGATGGTTAGGTAAGTAAGAAGTTTTTATAAATGTTTAATTTTATTGTTGTTATGTATTTTTATTCTTTTTTGTTTCTTTTATGTTAGGATCGAGTTGTGAAAATAGTCTCCCATGTTGTTCAGGATGATGTTGTTGAGCATGAGGTTTCTGATGTTCCTCAAGACGACGAGCAGGGGATTGATAACGATGGTGCAGGATTTCCAGGTGGTCCGTCTGATACAACTTTATTGACTCGGTACCAGAATCATGTTGCACGCATGATATGGGATGGTCAGGTAAGTAAGAAGTTTTTATAAATGTTTAATTTTATTGTTGTTATGTATTTTTATTCTTTTTTGTTTCTTTTATGTTAGGATCGAGTTGTGAAAATAGTCTCCCATATTAAAAAAGTGAAGAAATTAGGACGTCCTCACCCTTCTATTCTCCCCTTTGTGGCAGCTTCTGAATTATCGCCTCTGTGCGATATTTTATATGAATATACCGATCTTGGGTTAGTATTGGGTTTCGTGGAGAGATGGCATCCCGAGACTAATACTTTTCATCTACCCATTGGGGAGATGACCATCACTTTAGATGACGTCTGGTCGTTCCTCCATCTTCCCATCACTGGACATTTTTGCTCCACTGAAAATCTTGAATATGAAGATTAAGTTAAGATTTTGATGACACTTCTTGGTGTTGATCGGGCCATGGCTTATGAGGAGCTGAATCAAAGTCGGGGTGCACAGGTCAGACTTAACTGGTTGAGAGAGTTGTATGATAGTTGTTGTGATAACGAGCTATGGGAGTTTGTTGCACGTGCATATCTTTTGCACCTTGTAGGGTGCACGATATTTGCTAATAAAAGCGCCACCTATGTTCGTACACATTATCTCGAGCTATTTAGAGATCTCCCGACATGTCGTAGATATGCTTGGGGAGTTGCTGCTCTTGTCTACTTATATGAGCAGCTAGGAGATGCTAGCTTTGCAAATACAAAGCAATTAGCTGGATATCTACCTATTCTACAAGTACCCATTTATATTACATTTTATTCAATATTTTACTTGTTTTTTATTTTATATCACAATAGTTAAATGAAATGTTATTTGATACAGACTTGGATATACGAGCACTTCCCTGCATTGGGAAGGAAGCAATTACGGGATACATATGTGGAGACCGAACCCCGTGCCATACGTTATGTCACTAGACGCGCTATTTCTGCTATAACTGATGTTAGACTCCAGTTGGATGCCTTGACATATGATGGATGATTTGGAACCCATATGTAGCACATAGAGCTGGTCGACCACTTCTAACACATGGCATGTTTTCTAGCTTCCTGAGGCTTGGTACCCTCGTACACCGTCATCTGTCAGAGCGTGTGTTGCGACAATTTGGCTTCTTACAGCCTATTCCACGATCGCCGAGTTCGCTTCCCATGGTGGACTTTGGGACTATTGATGATCGGTGGAAAAACCACGAGCAGTATGTTGTAGTTCAAGTGCTCCCCGCACCAGCTCCTTTTTCATGTTCAGATGGATATTTGCAGTGGTTTAGGAGAGTCTCCCATCCATACATTTTACGTGGAGCTGAGGCCGACCGACCTAGCCTTGTGACAGTTCAGAGGACGTCACCGTCATCATCTTCTAGTGGTTTATTGGTATGTTACAAATTTATTTGTTCATATTATTAGTAACTTAAATATTTGACATTAATTTGGTATTATCGCAGGGTGTCGTGAAACGCATTGTTAGCAGTCTTCAGCGGATGATAGACTGTAGAGACGTTACTAAGGGCACAATTGCTTGGGATCGCATGCATGAGAAAGTTAATCCTGTTGAGGTCACACCAACAATCTCAAGCAATGACAACCGATATTTGTTGGTTTTGTAAGTACTATCCATTAAGAACACAATATTGAATGAATTTAATAACTTCACAACATCAGGATGGGTCCAGAACATATCGCTAACCACATCAGATTCATCAAGACATCTACTAAAATGGATGTAGTGATCACGTTCCAACATCAACATTAACTGTTGTAACTCAGTCCTTGAACCTTTTACTGAACGTTTGTACCTATATCTTGCATTATACACTTGCTTCAGAGTTGTAACATTACACTCATATTTTTCTTTGAGAGTGAGAAGTATATTTGCAGGTTTTACTTGACTTTTAGTTATATCAACAAACAACGACTGTTCAGTGGACTTCAACCTACTCGCATAGGGGTGACCAACTAGAGTAGATGAGACATCGTGATTATGGTAACCACATTTTACGTTCAACACCCATCCCTCCCCTTGAGAAATGGGTCTCCCTCTCAATCTAAAGGGACAATCACATTTTCTTGTCCCAGATAAACTCAGTTCTACATCACATTTGTATTTTCTATATTTTCCACCTCTTTCACAACCTAATAATACATAGGTCTTTCTTCCTAGTTGTCCATTATATTTATCTGATCTTAGAATAATAACAACAAATCCAAGATTATAAGCAACCTCTCTAACCCACTTAATTAAATCTTCACGTGTTGGGAAGATATCATCGGTTGTAAAATGAGATGTATAATCTTGTTCGCAGATATCATGAACAAAATCAGAAAAGTCTAACATGAGACTACAATTTAGTTGAGAATCCACTTGAGAATCCAATAAACTCAAATAACTAAAATGATGATCTTCCATAATGAACTATAATAAAAAAATAAAATATTTTAATACGTCAAACAACCCCATCTAGGGCAACCACATAATAACTGATAAGAATATTAAAAAACAATGCAACAAGTATCAGAGAAAAGAATGCAACACGGCACCTTAATCGAGTGTCTCATCTATTACACAACACACATTACATATGCAAAGTAAAGTTCTCGTACAAATCCAAAGTTCTCAGACAAACACAAAGTGAGACAAAATTTTTGTTAACGTTTAATCAATTTCAAAACTGTTTCGGTCAATTCACATTCAAAAAATCACATTGAAAACTAATTGCATGGTGGTGATATTCAAAACTGATTGCATGATTCACATTCAAAAATTCACCTCACTCAAGCACACAATATACACTCACTCACAAACTCACCCACACCATTGCACTCACTCACCAACACACTAAATCCACATTCAATACCAACACACTAAATCCACAATCAACACGCACATAAACACATAAACAACATTATTCTATTTCATAACGAAAACAAAAGATTAGGGTTAATAAAACGTCAAGAACCCTTCATTTAAAAATTTCAAAAGCTGCATTTAAAAGTTCCAGAAACGGAATACGTGATCCTTTTCAGAAAAGTATGAAACGAATCCCAAAATCCGTTTGAAAAAAAAACATGAAACTTTATGAAACGAATTTTGGAATCTGTTTCATACTTTTCTGAAACAGATCACGTTTTCTGTTTCTGAAAAAAAAAATTAAAATTTGTGAAACGAGATTCGTAATCCGTTTCAGAAAAGTATGAAACGGATTCCAAAATTCATTTCATAAAACAAAGCCATGGAATTTTATGAAACGGATTTCGTAATCCGTTTCATACTTTTTTGAAATGGATTACGAATTTCGTTTCACAAATTTTAAATTTTTTTCCCACAAACGGAATACGTGATCCGTTTTAGAAAAGTATGAAAAAAATTCCAAAATCCGTTTCACAGAATAAAAAGGAAAAAAATGCAAAAATAATATTAACATTCCAACCATTCAAATCAAATTCGAAGAGGCTAACCTGCAGAGAAGATAAGAGGAGAGCTTTCGAGAAAAAAAAATGAATGAAACTCAACCTCTGACAAGGAACACCTTCAAGCATAGAAGAGAATGGAGGACAGTGACAATGAGAGAATAAAGAAGAGAGCTTTCAAAAATAAAATTAATGAAAGTGAACACACAAACCTCGGACCAGGGACCACCACAAGAGAATGAAGCAGAGAAAATTAAAATGAAGGCACTGGACCACAGTGAGAATGGAGAAGAAACAGAGAAGAAACGGGAAGAAACAGACAGAAGAAGGTATGAAATAATTTGGGGGTGCAGAGACAAGTTGATGCAGTAAATTTCATTTACTGCTCTTCTACTGTTTTCACCCACTTTCACCTACAAATTAATTAAAGACATAATGATAAATTTGGGGGTACTGAAGAAGCCTTGGAGGTGCAAGGAGAAGGCGCCTATACCGACCTCTCTTTTAATAAGCCTTGGTTTGGAAGGACGTGCTTTTTTATTTTCTGCACCCGCACTTTTTATTTTCTGTACCCACATTTTCACTACACACTTCACCTCCTTTTATTTCATTTTGAATTGGATTGTACTATATCTCTTTGCAACATGCGCATTACTCATACACCCCTCATTTTATCCTTTTTTTTTCTAATTACACCTCACATTTTATTCATCCACCTACTTTTTTTTTTTAAGTTTTGGACCTTTATTTTACTTTCTATAATCCGTGTTTTAACATTTTATACCTCAACCCCACTTATTTTTCACACCCCCTTTTTTCAGACATGCACCATTTTTCTATAAAATAATAAAATAAAAAAAATAAGAAATGAAAAATAGTTGTCTCCTTTCTTTCTAGTGTATGTACGACTCCTTACATAGCCGTACATTCTTTTTCAAATAATTAAAAAAAAGTTTAAAAAAATTAAAAAATTAAAAAAAATATCAAATTAACATTCAAATAACTTTTTTAAGAACTATATGATATTTGATTATTCCTTATAAATGAAAATATATATGAATAAAGTCAATCTTTATCGGGTTCATCCATAGAAACAAAAGAAATTTCTCAAATAGTTTTTTAGAACTCGGTAAACTCTGATTTTTTTTTTGAATAAAAATATGTAAGTTAATATTTGTCAAACCCAAAATCTTTAAAATATATTTTTGTTTATTCTATATGATCTTTTCTTCTTATTTTTGGGGAAAAAAATAAACATTTAGAAAAATCGAAAAATAATAAAAGAAAATAGTGTCTTGAATTGCCATGATATTGTATTTTGAAAAATTACGAAAAAATCATAAAAATAAAACATGGTATATGAAACCTAGATTTTAGGTTCAAAAGTTAGTTACATGTAGAAAATGTGTTAACATTGTACAAGACTCATCATCTGAAGAGGATATCGTAATTTTGGTTGTAACACCTCTCAATCTTATAAGGTTCATATAAGAATTTATCAAGAACTTTTTTCTTTTCTCGCATTTGATGATTCACCCATTCACTTTGGTTTGTAACACTTAAATATAGTTGTATACCTATTTCCTTTAATATTGTGCAAAAGAATTTAGTATTATTATTCCATTCTTTAATTTGTTGCATCTTATTTCTACTTATATAAGTATTTATAATATCTAGTTATATGTAGTTGTCATTCTTTTTGCATATTTTCTAATTCGTGATGGTATTAAACATATTAGTTCATGTCTTAGATGGTGGTGTTAAATATATTAGTTGAAGTAAAAAAGATATTTTATATGCACATAAATTAAGATATTAAGTGCAAGAAGTTGAAGGTGGATCATACCTCAAGCTTGGATAAGTAGGTGTATGAACTACCCTAGGCTGAGTTTGATGCTAGTCTATATTAGAAAATGTTTGCTATAAATGTAAGTCTTCCTATCATGTGTCTGTCAATTACACTCTACATTAGGGATGTGACTGTTCAGGATTTTGATATCTTGTGGCAATATTTCTATTGAGAATGTTCATTAAGGGTGTATTGAGGAATTCCTTTATTTTGTTGATAATACATCAACGTAATTAGTTGAATGGATTGTTATATGCATTCATTATCTTGTTGATACATATGTATATTTTATATATCTTATAAGAAATGAATTATATGCCTATTTTACGTGATGATATAAAAGTATTTATGTGTTATATATCGTGTGGTGGATGTTTTAATTTAAATAAGCTCATTCATATATGTTAATATTCATTTTAAGGATTAGATGTCTAGGAGTTGTATATACCACATTATTGTGCACATGACATTTTATGACAAGTAGAACGAGCTTACTATGACATATATTCTAGAGTCATAGTTGTGGGAGTCATAGAAAATGCGTTCTTTCTACGATGCTGCAAAAACTTGTCATAGTAAATCTGACTTACTTAGGTATTCAAGTAACAGTTATAGTAAGTCCAACTTACTATGACAAAAGTTGACAATGTTGGCACAATAAATGGACTTATTATGACACATTTTTGAAAACCTATCATAGTAAGTCCATCTTACTATAACATGTATTTGGAGACTTGTTATAGTAAGTGGACCTTTATGAGAGCTATAACTGGGTCAGTCATATTACGTTTAAAGTTACTATGACAAGTAATGCAAAATCCATCATAGTAAGTTTGATTTTTTTTAATGATTTCTTTTTTGTTTTACCATTTTCCTCTCCATTCAATTCACCTACAACTACATTTCATATCACCAAACTAATTATATACATTTAAGTTGTCCAACAAACTTTAAAACATGAACTTGTATATAAATAAACCTATAACCTTGACAAACTTTCACACCCTATGAAAACTCATACAAAGTTTTATTTTCTTGTTTAGACAATGTGTGACATGTCAGAGGCAAGTAGTTCTTTTGCCTTAAGATTGCAGAGCTAATTGTTCTCTTATTCCCATTTCAACCAAGTCCAAATGAGACTTCATATCGTCTTTTGTTTTACTTTGAATATTGAGGAGTGTTCCAATAATAATATCACACACCTTTTTCTTTACACACATGACATCTATACAATGTCTCACATCAAACACCCTCCAATATGGGAGATCAAAGAAGATGGATCTTATTCCATATGTTTCTTGTTGTGCTTGCTTTTGTGTCTTGTCGGGCACAACTTGGATGTCCTTCACACATTCATATACTTGTAATCTACTTAAAGGTGTCAGAGCCATTTCATTTTCTTCACCACCATTAAATGTTTTCTTTAATTTAAGAAAAGGATGGTTTGCACTAAGAAATCTTCGATGTCCAATGTACAAAATTTTCTTTCCATGCTTTAGTTAATGGTGACATGTGTTTTCTTTACATATAAGGCATGCTTTGTGATCCTTTGTGTTATACGCATTCAAACTACCATATGCCAGAAACTCATTGATTGTACAAAATAACATAGCATGCAACTTAAAAGTGAAGCCTGTATATCTATCAAACACATCAATGCCTTCCTCCCACAACATTTTCAAATCTTCAACTAGTGGGCTTAAATAAACATTAATGTCATTTTCTGGTTGTCGTGGACGAGAAACCATTAAAGATAACATCATATATTTATGTTTCATGCACAACCATAAAGGTAAGTTCTAGATCATTTACATGATAGGCCATGAACTATGTTTACTACTCAAGTTACCATACAAGTTCATTCCATCTATAGCAAGTCTAAGCCTAATGTTTATTAGATCATTACCAAAATTTAGGAACATCTAATCTTTTTTTTGTCATTGACTACAATCAATTGGATGCCTTAAATGACCATCTTTTTTACGTTCATCTGCATGCAATCTAATGAGTTTTACATCTTTTACATTAGCAAATAATCTTTTAAACCTTGGAATCATAGGAAGATACCATAACACCTTTGCTGGAACACCCTTCCTAACATCATATTCGAAGTCACCATATTTTCCTTGTATTTTGATAATCCACGATGTGGACATTCATGTAACTTTTGAAATTCCTTTCTATACAACACACAATCGTTTGAACATGCATGAATTTGTTTGTACTCCATACCTACCAGTCACAATATCTTCTTTGCATCATAATTACATGTTGGCATCGTGTTACTTTCACCAAGCATGTCACTCAACAACTCAAGCAATTATGTGAAACTTTTATCACTCCACCCATTAATTGCCTTCACATTATTATTCTCAACAATCGAGTGAACTTAGTGCACCCCGGATACAAAGGAATTTCTGCATCATTACACAAAGTATCATACATATGTGAATGTTGGAAGACATCATCTTGAACATCACCAATCATTTCCTCCAACTGATCTTCAATAACTAAATCCACTTTTTCTGCTTCAGTTTGAGACACATGTCTTATTGGCACTTCTACTAATTCACCATTCCATGTCCACTTTGTGTACCTCTATAGGAATCCATCACATAAAACATGATCTCGTATTACTTCAAAGGGTAGTCTTCACTCATTCAAACAATTAACACATGGACAATAGAATCTTCCTTTATTATTTGGAACATTCCTCGTAGCAAATTCAATAAATTGTTGCACTCTGCTCTCATATTCATTAATTGTGTGTTTATAATTTATCCAACTCCAATCTATATTAACATTATGTTTCATAACACAATGTATAAATAAGCTCTTAATAAACTTAAGGGTTTTAATTTTGGAAGTGTTTATTTATAGGCAAGCAAATTTAGGAAAATTTAGAAAATCAAAGCGAGAATATTTTCACTTGAAAGTGGTTTATTTCACTAAGTTTTGAATCATGGTAAACTATTAAGTAATTATTGGGATTTCATGGTCTTAATAATAATGTATCTAGAAACTCTTCTTTGAGATTTCACTTCAACGTTTGAGAGAGAAGAAAGGCGAAAGGTCTAATATGAATGATATTGTTCAACGCCTACTTAACCACCTAAAATATGGGTTTTGATCTTCTCATATTTATTTTTCACTTTATTTTCGTTTAGTAGTCATACTTAAATTAGAAAACTAAATTCTCATTTAATTAACTTGACATACTTAATTAGACCACTCTTTTCTAAGCAATTAAACACAATACCAAACTTTAGGAACAAATAAACACCAAACTTAGTTTAGTCGAACATATCCAATGCTTCCTCCAATCTCAATTTCTAACACTACTACGATTGGTCCAAAAACATTACATAAACCCTACAATTTGAGCATTGAATTTGCTTTAAGAAAACACACATAGCCTTAAGCTAGAGAACAACACATAAACATGGTGTTTAGTGACAAGTTGATATAAGAAATTTGTGTTGAATTCAAATTGATTTAAACCCAAAGAAAACTGAATCAATCATCCAAACAAAATAAGCTCAAGCAACTAATCTAAAAAAAAAAAGCTCAAGCAACTAAGTGGAGGAAATAGAGAAAACTTGATTGCCCAAACGATAGCAAAATCATTGGCTCAACAATGAGGGTTTCAATCCTAGTCAGTAATGGTCTCGCTGGAGATGACGAGGTGAGCTCCCATGGTCTGACCAGAGATGACGACATGAGGCTAAGTTTAGTAGAGCAGCCTCGACAACCGATAAGGCAAAGCCTCAAAGTTTTGACAATGACATTGGTTTGGGAGACAAAGGCGTGTGAAATACAAGAAAGAGAATGAGGACGATGACTTCGTGAGGAATGAAAGATGAGAAACTTGAGAGGATTTTGCGTGGACTGCTTTTGAAATGGGACAGTGGTAAAATCAAGGATTTAGACATACAATGATAGGTGTTGAACTAACAATCATGGTAACATCTTATTGTGATAGGTCTTCCTAAACCTGTCATAATACGTTTTCAACATAATTTCATTTTGGCCACCGCACTCCACTTACTATGATAGGTCCACTACACCTATCATAATAAATTTTCCCTTTTCACTTATTATGACAGGTCCCCTTTTACCAATCATAATAACTGTTACTTTTATTACGAAAATGCCACAAGTCAACTTTTTATGACAAGTGGACAACTCATGCATAATAAATTGTCATTGATTCCACTTTTTCCACTAGTGCCAATATTTGTAAATATATGTTAGCACATATTGTTTGTACCATCTAGTATACATGTAATTTTTTTTTCAAGATGTTATAATTATTATTGGTATTCATTTATTATGTGCATCAATACTGCAAATATAGTAATTGTAAGTATACTTTCATTAATCTTAAAAAAGATAATATATTCAATTGTTTATTCTAACATTCTTTTTTCAATGTTCAAAGTATTTACATAGTTGTACATAGTAAATATTCATGGATTTGTTGACCAAAGAGTTCATGTAGAGTATGGGGAATAAAACAAGTGAGGTACAAACATACTTAATATATGTTAAATTATGTTAATTTAGAAGGAGGTGAATGTTAGGTTTATAGAAGGGGGTTTCATTGGTGAGACACAACACTGATGAGACTTGAGCCCAACCACATAAGGCATTAACACCACTCTCAACCCAAAACCTTAAGGCAATGGGTTTATTGGTCTTTATCCTTATATGGTGCTTTACTTTCTCATTTCTACCCAATGTGGGACTTAGACTCACACTTGGATTCCTAATAGTGAATATAGTCATAAACTTTTTTCAGGACAACTAGATTAGACCCTCTAGAGAACAAGCAAACAACAAAGAGTAATTAAAATTGGTTTACCAAACTCATGATTCATGTCCAATTCTCCCTTTGGACAAACTTTTTAAGGGTTCCACTAATCAATTGAATTATTACAATGAGTACATAGACCACTTATAATTATTATGAGTGCACAAACCCCTCTTAGATATCTCATCTTAATCTTCCCTGAGACTAGGATCTCAAAACATGTAACAAAAAACTATCACAGAGATGATTTTAAGCTCACAGTGTTTACTTCAAATAGTGAAGAAATACATAAAGGTTTAGCTCACTCACAAAGAACATTTAACTAACTCAAGGATTCTAGAAAATTGTAAATCTCTCTTGTGTTCTTCAATCTCAACTTGAATCCTTTATATACGCTATTGAGGATTATTATTATTTCTTTAAACATACTCTGTTCGGATCCTTTGTAATAAGCTTTTATCATATATGTAGATTATGCATTGCATCCTTTTGATTTGAGCTAATTGGGAGATTTTACAAAAAATTATTTGTGCTCTTTAGAACCTCTTTCTCTTCATATGAAAACATTTCAAACACAAAAGGCATAAATATGAAATTTTCATACGAAATTTTGGCACTTCTGTTTGTAATTTGTGTTTATATGATATTTAATTTTCCCTGATGTAGGAAAATGAGATTTAATCACATGTTTCCAAGTTTCTACTTAAAAGAAATCATTTGGTCCCTATTTTGTGTATTTTTCATGTAAATTAAAGTAGATGAGAAAATAACTTAAAAAGAGTAAAGGAGAAATCAAGAAACAGACCAAAAAAGGGAAGAAATGTTGCCATAGTTCGCTCAAGTCAGAGCAATCTCGCTCAAGCCAAAGTAAACTCGCCCAAGCGAGACACTTGCACCATTCTCGCCTAAGTGAGAAGCACTCTCGCCCAAGCGAGAGTTCTAGCACATGACAATAAAGCTTGGCATCATTCTCGCTTAAGTGAGAATATTTTCGCTTAAGCGAGAGTACCTTTCTTTAGCATGAAATACATTCTCGTCCAAGCAAGACTCAGCTAGCTTAAGCGCGAGCTCGTGCAATATATATATATATTCCCTGAGTTCAGAAGGAAAACAAGGTTGGATCGAAACTGGAATCAAGCTCTAGAGAAGGACGAATAGCACATGATCCATACTTTATGGGGTTTTCTTCTTATCTCTTAGGATTTTAATGGCTACCATGCGTGGCTAATCTTCTGTCTTGGGATTGAATGTAATCGATTCAAACTTGGATGTAATCTGGTCATATTTATATATAGCATTTCTGTTTCTACTCAATATTGGTATTATTGTTTTGTTCTTAATGCTTGATTCTATTTGATAAATAAATTCTTGATTGTGATTTTTAGATCTGACTGGAAAGTATTTTTGAAAATATGATGTGAACAATGATACTTGATGTACTGTGATGCTAGGGATAGATTTCAAGATATCAATTACTTATAACACTTAAACATAATGTTGGATTAATCTGTTGAATATGTGAGGAATTCAAGGGACTAATCTTATGAATTTTATACGTGAGAAATTAGTATAAATGATTTTTGGGTGTTACATCAATATTGGTAAATTTAGATGTTGTATATTTATATTTATCTAGATTATAGACAAGTGAGATAAATGAAATTCAATCCCAATTTCTCTTACTGAACTTTTTCTAAACTTTTTGCTTTTACTGTATTATTTTTATGCAAACTTAGTATAACAATCAATGATGAATCAAATGAATTTTTCTGTATATATGTTGATTAAGATAATTATCTATTTTAATTGAATCTGTTCCTCATGGGATGGACACTCTTACTTAAAAATAATTATACTATAGTTGATTATTGGTACGCTTGGCAAGAGATCAATAATTACTTAAGCTAACTAATGACACTAGTTTTATTCTACATTACCTATTCCAACATATGTATTACTATTAACTCTACCTATTCATTTCTAGAATATTAATGACCTATCTAAGAGTCTATCATCTAAATTAAACTCCTATAAAATCAATTCTAAAACTTACACTAAAAGTGCACTAAAAAGGTCTAATTAAGTTAAATTCGCAAAACTAGTATAAAATGCTAATTAAACTAAATCTAGGGTAAGAACTCTCAATTAACAACTTTAATATACCCAAATCTATCCAACTTAAATTAACAACTTATCCGTGTCCCAAGCTTCGACTCTTATATGTTCATTCTTGTTGACTAAACAAATATCCAGATGAATATTATTATGTATAAATAAAACACACTATACATTATAAGAAAATCTTTGAATAATTTTCGTAACAAAAAATAATTAGTCACTATAGTGATCAATTTATATACCAATTTATAAACTAAAAATTATTGGTAGCTAAAATAGTTTCAAAGAAAGATATTGGTCTCTAAATTGGTAACAAAAATAGTTTCTATTATGAACTGGTCACTAAATTAGATGTCAAGGTTTTAGCTAGCAAATAAATTGGTCTTTAAATTGGTCACTAATATTAGCTACCAAAATTTTAGTTAAAAAAATTGTCTCTAAAATTGTATCTAAATTGGTCACTAATGAATCAAATTTAGAAACTAATTTACTTTTTTCTAATGAATATACATTTTTTTATTTATTCTTTTCCAAAAACAAAAAAGAACATATAAAAGATGAATGAAAACAATGAATTTATTTTTTATTATTAATAATAGAATAAATTAAACTATTAAAGGAAAAACACAAAATATCTTAATATTTTTCGCTTATACATTTTATCATATTTTTCTATTAATTATTACATTTAAATTAATATTTTAATATTTATAAAAGTTAGTAACGAACACTAAAAAAATTAAAAATCTTATACTTTAATTATCATAAATCCTCATTATAATTTTAAAAAAATTGGAGAAACATTACATACTACAAGAAAACTATCAAATATTAACCAATTTTATGACTTTTGGTAATCAAAATCTAAGTAACTAATATTAGTGATAAATTTAAAAACTAATTTATAATAAAAATTATTTTAATTATCAATTAAAGACCAATTATAATTTTTTTAAAATTAATTTAGTTACCACTAATTTTTATTTTATAAATTAATATTTAAATTATTTATAATGACTAATTATTTTTATTTATTAAAATTAATGATCAATTTTCTTATAACGATATATCGCCGATATAATGCCGAAATAATAGTGTCCCGACATATATTACAAATATATAATTATAAAATACATCCTTAATTTCAATTCTTCAATTATTTACCTACTTCTATACGACTGAGTCTAGCCATTTATGATATAGTGTAGGAGTTGACAGGATAGCTGAGTTGTAAACCATCACTGCCCAACTTCAGCAGACACAAAATGTTGCAAATCACAACCTTGGTTTAATGGTCAACCTTATATTTAACATTCAATGCGTGATAACATGCATCAAACAAAACATTCTTTTGATGGTTTTATAATTATTTGCATTAAATATTCAACATAAAATATTGCATGATCACAACAAACGATACCAGAGAGGCCAATGAAGCTGGATCTAGCTTTTTTGCTTGTATTGGATAAAACAATGAACATTCTTTTCATGATTTATTACAACAGAAATGTTTGTACGACTAAGATCTTTTTATTTGGTGAGTTGTAGGTATAACAACAAATGAAAATACACACGGTTTAATACTAATTTGGATCCTCATATTTATAATAATTATTCAATAATTTTCCTCAGTTTATTTTGAATTTAATGTAGTCCTTTTATTTTTCCAAAACATTCAACGTATAATAATGGCGAGATAAAAGTTCAACTTCTATTTCAGAGAGAGGCTGTTCTCCTGTGTTTGTTCTGTTGGAATGTGTTTTAATGTACTTGATTAGGTTTGTATAGTATGACTTTGATAGATATGAAGTTGAATTTTATTGATATATAAATTGTATTGTGTATATAATTTAAACATTAACTAGTCTTTGTGTTTTATGTTGACATTTGTGATTGTGCTATGATTGTGTTTTAATATAGGATAGATAGATATGCAGGTGACGAATAAGAAGAGACTAGAAGTTATCATAGGATTTTTACCCACAAAGACTAAACATATTTATGTTATATTCTAGGTGTTACAAGTCTGAATTACATTTATAATCAATTACTATCATAATAGATTATAACAAAATATTTTTTGTTTTGGGTAAATTTGAGAAAACTTATTCTAAAATAATTAATATTGCATAAATGTAAATAAAATTAGTTTTTACATGAAAAAATAATGTGTACGAAGGTGAACGATAAAAGCCATTAAAAGTCGATAAAAACAATTTATTTTTAAATTTTGTACACAATTTAATTATAGTTAGTTATGTTAAAATATATTTAATTCAGTAGACAAACTCAAAAAACTCATAAAATAAGTACGGTGAAGTAAAAAATGTGGTTTGGACCTTTTTCTTATATATCTTCTCGGTTTCATTTGGAACAATTTATGCTACATATAAAAACCTCTTCATTAATAATTATTTTATGTAAATTAAACTCATGTCCTAATCATTAGTAATAAATGTTGAAACAATTGAATCTAAAAACAAGGTTAATAAATCCTCTAAACTCTTCTAGAAGAATAGACTACAACAAAGAACTCAAAAGTAACATAACATAGGTATACTAGTTCACATATACTAGTACAAAAAACACTTTCGAAATCATCTAATATGTTTCGGTTTCAAGAAAAATAAAGTCTTTCAAAACGTAGTGGTATTTTTAAATTTTTTTGCATAACTATATACTTATGTTCTAAAATAACCAAAGTCTATATTGATATATGCTTCGATCTTTTAAATAATAGAGATTTATTCATTTGCTAAGGTTAAAATTTCACAAATTATGCATCCCCACCAAAATTTTTCCATTTGCGTTGTTGCATCATTCCTCCACTGCAAGAGCCACTCTCCTCTCTTCCTCATTGCCAAACACGAACCACCCTACAACTTTCGTTGCCACTCCTCCACTTTTCTCCCTTCCCTTACCTTCCCCATCGATAATGCAAATTGTGTCGTCGTGTCGCCATTGTCAACCTCCCTTTCCTCCCCATTTCGAAAGTGGTGAGAGGTTCATTCTCTCGTATTGCAATTCTTTTTATTTATTTCATAATCATTTCTCCTAATGTAAGTATTTTTAATGTCTTTTATTCAATGTGGGGTGGGAAGGTGGTGGTGGCTCTGTTTGTTGTGGGGAGCACAGTGGTTTTGTAGTGGTTCTAGGATGGGAAATGTTGGGAAAGTGAGGATGGGAAGAAATTGAAACATTTTTTTTTATGAAAAGAAATTGGAATAGGCTTCGATTCAAGAAAGAACCAAAGCATAAAGTAAAGAATAGACTTCGGTTATGAACTGAAGCCTAAAGTCCTATCTTTTTCTACCTTGCCTAAACATGTTTCAGTTAAAGAACCGAAGTAGAATTTCCAAAATAACTGGTGTCAAAGCCTTTACATGCATTAGTGCCAAACTCAAGAGTTACATACACGATTCTCCCTTTAGTCAGCTCCTTAAGATGTTTCACTAATTAAATGAATGATTACATAAGTACATAGATACCTCCTAACTAATTATACAAGTACACAAACCATTCCTGATTATTATGTCTTAATTGTCCCTTGAGACTAAGTCCTCATAAAAAACAAAAGAAAGACTCTAAAAGAAGGGGACAATTTAAGCTCACAGAACAACTTCACAAAGTGAATAATTATAAAAGTATTGTTCACCCACAAAAAATACTTTAGAATTTAATGACCACTGGAAAGTTGTATAACACCTACATTATTGTACCTTTTGTGTTCTCCTTCTTCATCTGATGCCTTCTTATAGGAATTAAAAGATGATCATTGCGTCAAAAAATATGTTAAAATCTTTTGTTATCTGAAAACATTTTTAGCTAAGTTGATCATGTGCTACATCCCTTGAATTTTTTTTAATGGAAGCTTATATGGATGATTTTATTTGAAGGAGCTTTTGTCTTCACATTGAAAGGAAACAATAATATGTATACTAATAAGTTTTAAATGTAGTTTAAAGTGTATCATATTTTATTTTTGTTTCCTTTTTGACTTTCTAATATGAATGTTGTAAGGATATTTTTCTATATATAAAACAAAATCTTTCTATTTTAGCTTATTTCAAATTTACGAGCGTTTAATATTTTCAAAGATGTTTATAATTAAAACTTTCAAAACGTGTATTGTTACTACTTTTGATTATGTGTTTTAAGATCAATATATGATTAAACTTATTGTTAGATCGGTTGATGCTTCAAGTTTCCATTGCATTGGATGGTCTAACAAATTGAAGCTAGTACAAAACACACATTAGCAAAATCATGAAAATGTAATAGGGATATATGATTAGCTAGTTTGAGTGATTGTTATCATTAAAACTCTTTAGTAAAGGACTTCACTAGGGTTAAACCATCTAGGGTCTTAACAATATAGCTTTTAGTCTAGTGGTAAACTCTCAATCCAATAATTAGTATAAAAGTCAAGGTCACACAGGTTTGATTACAACCAATTGTTGAAGGTAAGATTGGGCACTTTTAAGTAGAAAAATTTATTGATCTAATAAAGCATCTTCTTACACGATGTCAAGAAATTATTTTCTTAAATTTGTTTTCCTATAGATTTATTTAATTTTAAGGCTTTTATTTTTGTTAGTGCTATTAGTTAATTTATGTTGTGATTGCATGACATAGATTTTAAGTGAGGTGTGGAAAATGGTAATTTATCTTGAAAAGAATGGAGGTTGCAACTTGGAAGTATTTTCTTTTGTATGTAGAATTGTTAAAGAATCACTCAAATGACTTTTAAAATAAAGGATTCTATTTTGAACCACGTAAAAAAAAGGCCACATGGTCTCTATGTATGGATAATTAGACATTTAATTACATAGTTTAAAAATTTTGATAAGGGAGTTCGAGATGCAAAGGATGAAAAAGTCGGAGACAATTAAAGAATACTCAAACAAATTGTTGGGTATTGCAAACAAGATAAAATTGTTGGGAAAGGAGTTTCCAAATTCAAGACTCGTTGAGAAAATTTTGGTGACGGTGCCGAAAAGATATGGGGCATCTATTACTTCTTTAGAAAAGACAAAAGATTTATCTATAATTACCTTGATAGAGGTGATACATGCCTTGCAAGCACAAGACAACGAAGATTGATGAGAGAAGATAATGAGGCGGTTGAATGTAATTTAAATTACACTAAAGAGAATGCTCTCATGGTCAAGAACAATAGAAGGAGCAAATACAACAACACACACGTTTTTCCATCTTGTCCTTGTTGCAAGAAAAAAGGTCATCAACCCAACTGGTGTTGGTGGAGGCCATATGTCAAATGTCACAAATGCAGTCAATTGAGACATGTGGAAAAGGTATGCAAATTCCAAGATTTGCAAGAAGATGTTCAGATTGTGGAGGATAAAACAGAGGAGAACTACCCCTTACAATATCACGTGTCACAACCAACGAATTTACAAAAGATTGGATTATAGATAGTGATTGCACAAACCACATGAGTCATGATAGAGAACTTTTCACGGAGCTCAACAAATTAAATATTTCCAAAGTAAGAATTGGGAATGAAGAACAGCTTGCTATGAAAGGTACAAGCACAGTTTCAATTAAAACTCACTCATGTATCAAACTAATTTTTAATGTCTTATATGTTCCTAAGATTATTCAGAATTTGTTAAGTGTTGCTCAAATGTTAGAGAAAGGTTATAAGGTCTCTTTTGAAAATAAAGTTTGTGTGATAAAAAATGCTAACAACTTAGAACCATTCAAAGTCCACATGAAAAACAAAAGGTTTGCGTTGGATTTGATGAAGGAGGAATTTCCTACAAATGAAGAGAGTTGAAAAGAAGGATCAAAATCAAAAGAAGATAAATATCTCTTGAAGAAGTTTGATGTCTAAGTGAAGAAAGTAGACAAAGGTCCACATTCTAATATTCATCAAAAGTCCAATGTCACTGCCATGAAATCCATAATTGACAAAGAAGATGATGCTGATAGAAGAACAAATATAAAGAAGAATATCAAATTGAAGAAAGATGTGATCCCATGGAAGAAAGAGAAAAGCAATAATTACAAGCACAAAAAGAAAAGAAAATTAAGCACCAAAAGATGGAGAATCAAATCGAAAGATGTAAAATTTAAATAAACAGATATTAAGCATGGAGGAATGTTGAGAATATTACTTAATATCTTTTTTATTTAAATTAGTTTTTAGAAAATATTTCAGTTTTAGATATATGTTTCAGTTTTAGAAATTAGTTATTATTTTATATTAAGAGTGAGATATTGTAAATATTTTATACTTGATATTTTGTTACATTTTACTCTATAAATAGGGTATATCAATAACATGTTGCTCCGTATAACATATCACATATATCTCTCATATATCTTATATCTCTCATATTTCAAAAGCCCTAAAAATCCCAATAGATTTTAAGTGAGGTGTGGAGGTTGCAACTTGGAAGTATTTAATTTTGTATGTAGGATTGTTAAAGAATCACTCAAATAACTTTTAGAATCAAGGATTCTATTTTGAACCACGTAAAAAAAGTCTACATGGTCTTTGTGTACGAATAATTGGATATTTAGTTACATAGTTTACAAATTTTGAACAAAACTTCACGTACTTACATTTGGTGTGTCAATAGTGAAATTTTTATGATAATAAAAGTGGAGTTTCATACTAATTATTGTATTAAAAGTATATTTCATCATATTTATTTAAAATATATGCCTGTATCATAGACAAAAGCAAAATTTTGGTGCAATATTTTTCTTTTTTTTTAAAATTATCGAAATGGAGAAAATTTCAAAAAATTTACAAAAGTGAGTAAGTGGTACCAATGTGACACAACTTTATTATAAAGAAGTTGTGCCAAGATACACTAGTGGAAAATGGCTTACTTTGACAAGTATTTTGGCGTCATAGTTGAATGAGTCATAGAAAATGCACACCTTTTATGACATCGTAAAAACCTATCATATTAAGTTAGACTTACTATGACAAGTATTTAAAGATTTGTCATAGTAAGTCCAGCTTACCATGACAAGTAATGCAAAGTACGTCATAGTAAGTTAGTTTTTTTTTTATCATTTTTTTTATTTTACCATTTTCCTCTCCATTCAATTCACCTGCAAATACATTTCATATCACTAGACCAAACAATTCCCAACCAAACCAATTTCGTACAGTTAAGTTGTCCAACAAACTTCAAAAATGGAAACTGTATATACATAAACCTACAACCTTGACAACTTTTACAAACTAAGATTTCTACAAGTTATCAGCAACACTCAAAAGAAAGAAAGCCCACTTGGTTCTAATTTCTTCAACCTTTCTACCTTCCAATAGGGATGAATCATTAAATATCTACAAAAAATATAATGAAGTTATAAACAATGATAAACATGAATAAGTGTACATTTTCATTTAACTTCATAACACACAAAGAAAGATTATTCATTTCTCAGTGCAGGCTTCTGGAACTTCCCCTGAAACACTCTTTGCATGCACTTCCCTTTCTGTCAATTTATAGACTTCACACAACAGTAATCAAGTTCAAGTTATAGAGTTTATAACATACAAGCAAAATATAAAATGTCAGAAACATTCCAAACATTCAGACACACAAATTTTACAAGAAGGTTGACGATAGATGGAAGGTTCAGAATTATGAACAAACACTGTAACAGTCAACAAATTCTAAACTCAATCCACACATTTAAGAAGGATTAAACTTTGTGTAGGAACACAAGTCATACTAATGTTTCTATTAGAATAAAATTAGAAAACAATGTATTATGCTAAAAGTTCTTGCCCAATAAAAAGAGAAAAGTACCTCAGTGAAGCCTGCACCCAAATATAGGTTTTGGACTGCATCCAAACAAAAGAAATATGATCATGTTCCATCTGACTGCATGTATTCCTTGAATCCCACTTGCTTGTCCGACTCAAATTGAATCATGGCCATATCATAAAGGCCTGATTATAGTAGTTAAGTCATTTCTAACACCTTAGGTTTCTAAATATCGACTGACATAAAGCACTACATATAATTTTCCTAAAGGCTCCATAGAGAGTAAGTTTGCAAGTTTGTTTATTATGACAAGTGACTTATACCTGTCATAATAAGTTGTCATAGATTCTCTTTTTTTCACTAGTAATATCACAACTTTAGTTCAAAACATTTTTAAAGTTGAAGTTGTGCTAAGTTGATACGACTTCAATTCAAAGCATTTTAAACTAAACTCATGCCAAGTTGGCCAAAACTGTCTGCAACTATAGTCTTGCCAACTTAGCACAATTTTATTTAAAATGCAATGAACTGAAGTCATGCTAACTTGACATAACTGTAACTTTATAAATGATTTAAATTAAAATCACGTTACCTTTGACACAACTTATTTACTTTTGTAATCTTTTGAAATCTAACACATTTTGGTATTTAAAAAAATTGCTTCACTTTTTTGCTTTTGCCTATTATAAGTAGCTTAATATAAAATAAAAATAAAAGTAATTTTAATTTTGAAAATTTTAATTTATTTATTTAGTTTAAATTTATTATATCAAAACATCCTAAAATGTTTTGTTGATTATTTGATATCGAATTTAACTTAACCTTAAAAATACTCGGGGTATGCATAGATATGCATCGGCTAAATTAATTTTGATGGAGAAATTAGAAAAAGTTGATTCTGTCTGAATGTGAATTTTCTAGTTTAAAATTGATTTTAGAAAATATCCAAACAATCTCAACATGATTTTGATGGTCTCAGATATATAAATTCTAAGTGTCTGTGAAACCAAACATACCCTCAATCAATTTGAAATTCAAGTTGGACATCAAGTTTTGATACTTTATTACTGTGTCAAAGATCAAGTTGTGTAAACAAGTTATTCCAAAATAAAGATAAAATTTTTAAAATTGATATTTTTCAAATATTGTTCTATGAACTTTTTTATCTAATTTTTATAGTTTATGAATTTTGTGAGTTTTCCAATTTATCTTGAAAGTATTATTATTATTTAAATATAGTTAAAGTGAATTTTACTTTATTTTTTATTTACCTATATCTAATTTCTTTTGCCCACATTAAACTATTTAAAAGTCATCTGAAAAATAATGTTTATCTATTAATCCTGTTTTCTGTAAGACCCATTAATTTTGGCTTACTAATTTTCTGCCCTAAAGTTAAGGGCTGTCCTCTTGTGTTTGGGCCTAGGGTTGGCCCAATTGATAAAACCCCTTTCTGGATGCCCTAACCCTCACTTTGCACTATTGCAGAAAAATCCAGCAGCCGTCACTCTCCTTTCCCCTCACAAAACGCTCTGCTAGGGTTTGCCCTAAGGTCCCCTTCATCCAAGCTCAAACTCAGTTCCTACTCATGTAAGTCACCCTTGGCTCATGCTTCTTTTCTCATGGTCTATGTTTGCCGTTATTGTTAGGGTTTAGTAATAACCCGTCTCCTTCTTCTGTTTTACCGTTCGTTCCAGCTGCCGATCATCCTAAGGACAGTTTGGTTTCCTGTGTGCGTGTCGGAGCGTCCCGCTAACTTGATTTCCAGGTACGGGAAGTTAGAACCCTTTAGTTTCCAGTCGTTTTGGTCTGTGTTTGCGTTGGTTGCTGTTTGTATGGTTTAATCTGTCGATTTGGTGTGTGAGGATGCCTTGTATGTTTGTTTGGTTCCATAATCATGGCTGCTGCAGTGAAGAACAGGGGCGAGACCTGTTAATCTCGCCCAAGCGAGTCAGTCTCGCCTAGGCGAGATGAAATAGGGAGCTCGCCTAGGGTTTCTACGCGAAAGGTCGCCCAGGCGACCAGTTTGGGGTTTTGAGCGAGCGAGCATCTCGCTCAAGCGAGAGGGGTCTCGCCTAAGCGAGATCCCGCATATGCTTCTGCACCACTTTTTGGGCCCTCGCCTAGGCGAAGGGGGACTCGCCTGAGCGAGCCTGTCTCGCCTGAGCGAGATCCTTCAGCCTGAGCGAGGGATTTGGGCGAGACAGAGTGGTGGTTGGTAGGGTGTTTGCTCTTTTATGATTGGAAGTGCTTGGGTATGACTGCCATGATGTAACACATATACAAATGTATGTTTTTTTTTATATACCTAACAAATCGATATATATATGTATGACATGATTCATAAGTGATGAAATATGGATTGGTTGAAGGGTTTGGCCTTGGTTTGAGTATGTTATTGGCATGTGAAATGAATGAGAGGTTTGGTACTAAAGGAACCCGGTATTAATGTGAGACGAAGCCCTAGACTCATTGGGGTGGTGATGATCAGAGGCATAGATTTGAGATGTGATGCAGATGAGGAATTGATTTCAAGGGTTGATATGAAATTGTAAAGTATGATTTAAT
>Ga0214543_1004320_pt1 | contig 27051 bp, 16 predicted proteins | sample CNSS2metaG_FD_160094 | JGI IMG/M metagenome (GOLD analysis project Ga0214543, IMG submission 160094) | Root nodule microbial communities from cowpea collected in UCLA plant growth center, Los Angeles, California, USA - CNSS2 | ecosystem: Host-associated > Plants > Roots > Nodule | place: USA... | reverse complement strand
TGGGTATTGTTCCAAGTCAATAAAACCCACAAAACGAACTGCCCAAGCAAGAAAACGAATTCAAAACGTAAAACCCTCAATGGGTGCTGTCAAATATGCATAAAAACGGTAAAAATGAGCCAAAAACATGAAAAACCGCAAGGTGGGCGTCCATGGAAGCTTGGAGAACGAAAATGGAGGTTTTTGAAGAGGGGTTGAAGATGATGAAGCGGCTCCTCCTTTCATGCAGACCTAATTCGTGGTCATATCACCCATGCCACTCATAATTACAAAACTGCCACTCTGCCACTCAGATTTACAAAAATGCCACTTTGGGCCTCAAATGTTGACCCATTGACTTTGCTGACGTGGAAATGACATGGAAATGATGTGGCAATGATGTGGAAATTCTCTTCAACTAAATATTAAAGTCCAAGCTCCAAAATTGCTTCACCTAAATACCTAAAAAAAATAATTAAAAATAAAAATTAGGCCAAATAATGTGAAATTAGTCCAAATTCGGAACAGTGGCCCAATAAAGCCCAACAGATGAAAAACACTCTAATGATGAACAATTAAGCACTAATCAACTGTCTAATGGGTACACAAAGGCTAGTGAAATGGAAGAAAATAATGACTCATCACCTGGGAATAAGCTAGCAAAGACCCGACACTCCCTTTATACCGAACACACGAGCACAGCAACTCAAGGAGCGAACGGAAGAGCTGAAAAGATAGCGGAACAGAAGCACGATATGGTCACTAAGAACCCTAGCTGGGAAAAGAACGAAATGAACAACAGAGACGAGTATGGGCTAGCCACAGCACTTACATGGAGTAGGAAAACAACTTCGAACTAGCTCGAAGGCGGCAGAACCCTAACCCTAGCAGAATGTCCTGTGAGAGCAAGGGGGTGACGGTTGGTTTTCTGAAAGTGAATGAAAATGTGTAATTAGGGCAACACGAAGGGTTCTTATATCATGGGCCAGCCTTTAGGCCCACTGTTGCAGGGCAGCCCTAAAGATTAAGATGGCAGAAATAAAAAGGGGCTTTAAATTGTTACTTTTAGCAACGCAAGGTAAAAAAACAAACCCTCCATAAAGAATAACATCAAAACACCATAATATCTAACTTCTTTAGGATGTTAATTTCTTTCAAAATTCTACCAAATCGGAAACAAAATGAATTCAATATTATATATATAAAATGATGAACCAAACACCCTATAGAAGAATAAATGCCACTGTGCCCTCTTGTCCTTACTCAAGAACTAAGAAATATATAATAAGAACTTCACGTGACCAGTGAATCGTATTTTGTTAACTAATGAATTTTAATTTGTATTGTATGTATATTCAAGAAATGTAAATATCCACCCTAGAGAGGAGTTTTCTAGCTTAAGTTAATTGTGTGTGTGTTTCTGAAATGGGATTTTGTGAGAAAAAAAAAAGATGAATAAAGTAAGCACATTCTTTTATTTTTAAATTATACAATATCATACAACAATCATAAAAATAAACATAACATTGTCATGTTAAATTTATGTTAACTAGTCAGCTATTATTAGTTCATAGCTGTTTGGCAGCTGCCAATAAAAAATGTATGTTACTATTGTATTTTAGATAGCTAAATCTAGATTGAATGTTAACAGAAGGGCAGTGCACATATTTCTTGATCTTTCTGTTCTATCCACTTTCCCTGAAACTTCCCTATTCCGTTTTCCCTTTCTTCTTTCTCTGTCTTTCTGTTTCTTTCTCCCTCTTAAACTTCATACCACACACATAGTTTATACCTTTTAGACTTTTTTATGTTAAGTACCAATATTTGAAAAGTGGAAAATATGTTTGAAAATACAACAATCAAATAATATTATTGGAGTTAGTAAGATAGATATTAAGGAATGGACACTAGATGCATTATTTTATTAAACTGGTGACTTGTGCCCTCTCTAAGGAGAAGGGTGCAAGAACTCAGGTTTACTACCTTAAAAGTTGGAAACCTTCTAAACCAATTGTTAGATGATGCAGAAACCATGATATATAAACAGGATGTAGGGCTTTATATTTAAGACCTGCATCATTTTTCTTCGTTCAGAATTCCATATCAAAATCATGTGATCATAATAGCATACCTTCATATGTTTCTTGATCTACCTGAACTTCATATGTACTTAAATCCACATCCCCAGAAACTTCCATAGCATCATTTTTGTCTACTAATTGAGATTCCATGTTGCATAACAACACACTATAAACCCTGTCATGTTCCATACACTGATATAAACACAAAGTTTGTGCTTTTGTCTTCAACAAAACAATAAATTTTTAACTAGCGAACAGAAACTGATCATGGCCATACTCAAAGATGAAGTGATTTAAACAAAGTTTATTAAAATATTCCCACAAAAAGTCAAATCAGTGAGGTGAATTTTCTTTCCTCAGCAGAAGGAATACATTACTATCACCACTACTACTGGGATAACTCCCAATTCCCACCATGTCTAACTAACCTGGTCTTTTTAAAGTCTTCCAATAAAAAACTGAGATTCCTAAGTAGCGCAGCATAATTGACATATAGGGTTTTCAAGAATAAAAGATAAAAAACAATATAACACACACTAAATGGAAAGTAAGAGGAAGGTTAAAAAGAAACAAGGAGAATGGGGGCATCTTTTCATAAACCCTTCTTTGCCATCAACAATAAACCATTTTGAATCACAATTTGAGTCAAGCTAGTCAATGTTCCTGAAATATACATCACACAAATCTTGAACACTATTTCACAAAACCTAGAATTAGAAATGCAGAGTGTAAAAACACAATGAGCTCACCAACATCATAAAGTTGTGATCTTACCCAATTGTTCAAATCATGGATTAAACAATACAAAGAACAGACAAAATTAATCAACACATGACCGATTCTTGAAAAGTGGAAACCCAAACAAATTAAAAACAAAACCCAACGCCATAAGAGAAATTAATAAAATGGGCAAGTTCAACATCGAAATATGATTTTATCACACTGGCCCTGACAAGAAGCAAATTAAAAAAAAAAGGGTTTATGGTGTGCGGTGAAAGGATTAAGACAAAACAGGTCCTGAAGGAGGGTAATTCTCTGGTACCATTGTGAGAAAGATGAAACCAAGAAGGAATATAATGAATTTTGTGTTTTGTATGCACATGAGTATTCTTATTTATAATGAAGATAAAATAATAAGTAACAAAATCAACATCTAATAATGGAAAATATTTGGTAACACATTTCCCTATTAAATCATATAAAAAAACACAATTTGCACTAGAAAGAGGTAATACAATTATCTGTTGGATACAATTTGATAGTTAGGCCACCAAACAAAGTTCTGAGATCATGAGAAAATAAGTGCAACAAAATTATCAAAAGTAGGAAAGCACAACAATAACGGAAAGTGAATATCAGGAAATCTGACCTGTGACCTATAAGAATCGTATGATTATGCCCTTTTCTTCCTCCAACTTTTGTCTTTCATTAGCTAATGAAGTTCCATTAGAAACCATGGATTAGATACATGATGGCATGGAATTTCTTAAGCAGGCTAAAGGAAAACTTTTGTGAGAGGAAAAACTAGAAAGTGATGAAAGATCATTAAATCACCTCGTGGCATCCAAGTTGTACGAACATAATCTCTTTGTTTCCTGCTATTGAAAGCTGTATTGATCCATATAACCATGAAATATTTTTTCCTGGTACTTGATTCATTTGTCTCTGATTTCCCTGATACAGCACAACCATTCAGCATAAATTCAGAAAGTAGCAAAGCAAATTTAAGATTCAGCTCCAGTGTAGATTTTGTCTTACTTGGTCTCCTGCAATTCATGTATAGAAATGGATTAGCATTATATAAGTAAATCACATGCAAAGAAGTAGAGGCTTGGCTTACTTGACATCATTGTTGACAACATTCTGTGTATTTGAAACTTCCACTTTACTGTAATTTGAGTTTTGCCTTGCAACCTTAAAATAAAGGTAAAACATCAAGCAGAAAATGTCATCATTACAGATCTTTTTTTCATAAATAGCACAAGATGCAGCTGAAAGTTATATGCCTGAGATTTTATTTTAGCATTACTTTTCAAAAAACCAATAGAGAAAAACGTGTCATATAAAATGTACTCTTATTTTGCATCTTGGATTTAAATCCCTAATAGTAATGCATAGCACCCAGCCCCCAAAAACACTACAGTAGGATAGTGGATGGTAGGATATGTGCAATCTTGAAATATTTATATAGTTTATGTACATAATTCTCAAAAACGATAAAAAAAATACTCAATGACATTCATAATTAAGATAATGCCATAGGTCGCTTAAACAAAACATATAAATAGAAACAAAAGTCAAATACAAGCTTCCTAGGTAGGAATCATCAATCATCATCTTCACTTTTACTACTATTATTACTGTACAGAAAAAACAAAAAATATAATCCTTTTTTAATTAGAGGTAAAAAGAAGGGAGGAGAGGAGAGGAAACAATGAGGGGGCAAAATCTCCTCCCTCCAATTTGTGCCTTAGAAATAAACAGTTCATTAAGTTCTTAGTACAAAAAGACATGAATGAAAATTACATCCTATTCTCTTCATACTAGACAAACAGGGTAATGTTGTGAACTGTAAATTGTCACTAAGAAACTACAAAATACAGATTGGACAAGAGATGCAAGGATACAACAAATTTAGCAATAATAGGAAATAATCCAAACACAAATCTTAAATTCAAAGTAAACCGATACATTCTAAATATCAGCATGAGTCATTGTAGACATCAATTTTCACTCCAACATCAATCACACTTAAATCCTACAAAGGAACAAATCTATCAATTTCACTCATTCAACAAAACAAGAGTAACGTGTGGTTAGGGTTCAAATATGCTAACCTTCAAATGGAGAAAGCATATAAGAGATGGACGGTGAGGGCAACACAGACTAGGAGACCAGGTATTTTGACAACGAAGATAACACAATGCGACAGTGATGCTAGCAAACGAAGAGCACAAAAACAACACGCGACCGTGACGAGGCGACTTCGCATGGTGACAGGGACGACGACTTCGCACAGGGACGACGACTTCGCACAGTGACGACAACAACGACTTTGCACGGTGACGACGACGGCGACTTCGCACGGTGACGGTGACTATTGGGAAGCGGGAGCAACAAAGCAATGAACTATGTTGGAAGAAGAACTGTGTTAAGGAAAGAGAATGAACGAAAGAAATGAAAAATGAGAAACATACTGTGCCGGTTCCAAGGTCAACAAGTATAACCTCTCTTTTAAAAATTAAAAAAATAATATAATATAATATAATATATATATATACACACACACACACATACACACACACACACACATATATATATATATATATATATATATATATATATATATATATATATATACGAAATTTATACCAATTCTAATTATAATCGGTATAAAAAGTCTTTTTTAATATTGCAAAAATGCCACTGCATTAATTTTTATACCGATTGAAAGTATAATTGGTATAAAAAATCTCACATTATTTACAAAATTGTCATCTGCCTCTTATTTTATACCTAGTGAATTTGAACAGGTATAATAATGTAGGTATAAAAAGCTTATTTTGTACGGTTATAAAAGACGGCACCAAATGATTAGACATCTAATTTTTGTATATTTTAAGGGTGTGTGAGTGCCTCCAATTCTTTGTTTTCTGAGTTATTTTTTTCTTAGTATTAATGATATATTGTTGTATTTATATTTATAGTTTATTTAATTATTTTAACTAGATTTTAAAGTTATCTTAAAAGCAATTTTTTTAAAAAAAAATTTTTTTGGCGAATAACAATTTATCATAATTTTAGTTGAGGTAAAAAAATATTACCATTTTAAATATTTGAAGTAGTCATCTCTTCATCCCAATCATGTTTTAACCTGAGTGGTTGGTTTTCTGAACAAAATGAGTGGAAAAGATGAAATGAAACGTGATCCCACGTCAGATAAAACAAATATTTTCTTATTCACGCTGTCCTTTTCCTAATCGGTAGGGGGCACCTTTGTGAATGAATATATGAATGCCATTAAGCATCATAGAATATCCAATTCACTGGGATTTTTCATTTCTCAAAATTCAATTTTACCACACTATATTGCTGTATTATTATGATAAAAGAAAATGCAAGCATTAAGTATTATTTGTACATTTGAGAAATTGTGGTGCCTTAAAAGAAAAGAAAACATGGATTGAATAGTAACGAAAAGAAAGAAAAGAAGATAAAGCAAAAAGAAGCTACATTACATTGGTAATAGGAAGAAGGAGGAGAAGAGATTACGACAGTGCATCTCCCCAAACAGTTGACCTTGCAAGACACATACACAACACCGCACTCTTTTTCGCGAACACAAATTCACGTTAAATTCCTCTCAAACCTCTCAAACGCTAACTCAAACTCCAATCAAATTCCCTCCACGGAAACGATGTCGGTCGAGGTGGAGGAGGAGGAGGCCTTCGAGCACACACTTCTGGTGGTGCGTGAGGTCTCCGTCTACAAGATCCCGCCGCGCACCTCCTCCGGTGGATACAAGTGCGGCGAGTGGCTCCAGTCCGACAAGATCTGGTCGGGGCGGATCCGCGTCGTATCTCGTCGGGACCGCTGCGAGATCCGCCTTGAAGATCCGAACTCCGGTGACCTCTTCGCCGCGTGCTTCGTGTACCCTGGCCAGCGTGAGAGCGCGGTGGAGCCGGTCCTCGACTCGTCGCGCTATTTCGTCCTCAAGATCGAGGACGGTCGCGGCAAGCACGCCTTCATCGGGCTAGGGTTCAATGAGAGGAACGAGGCCTTCGACTTCAACGTGGCGCTCTCCGATCACGAGAAGTACGTCCGCCGCGAGCACGAGAAGGAATCCGGCGATACCGCCGCCGCCGAGGAGTCTCAGATCGACATTCACCCCGCCGTCAATCACAGGCTTAAGGTATATCGATCACAATTTCTACAGTCGGCTTGTTTCGATTCTGTAATTGAACTGCAATTCGCGACCGCGATCATTATGAATTAGTTTATTTCGAGATGGATAGATGAGATGTAATTTTTCATTGGTCCACCTGCTGAGTGAGTGATGAAGCATGATTCAATGCTTTGGTTAAGTGGATCAGTAAGATGGTGTTTTTGCGCTGTGCTTGTATTCTTTGTTATCTACTGTATGCTGTTTATTCTCTGACCAAGAGGGTCAGTTTGGATTAATTTATAGAAACTAAAATGATTTGAGCTTTTGACATAAGCTAAAGTCAATGTATGCACTTAATTTTCATAGAAGTTCTTTTCATTTAACTTGTTCAAATTGATTTGAGCTTACGAAGAAGTAATACATTTTATGTTATTTTCTTCTGCTGTACATGTTCATAGATAAGTTTATCTAAACACAACCCAAATAAAATTTTTACCAGTTTCTAGGTGTGTTTCTGTTTCACAATTCTTCAAAATTTTGATGAATTAACTTTCTCATATCTTGTCAGTGTGTTTCTCTTATCCTGTGGATCGCGACTTTTCCATTGTTCTCAAGGCTGTGTTTGTTATTTGGCATTTAGGACGGGGAAACCATTAGGATTAATGTGAAGCACAAGGTATCTGGTGGAACTGGCATGCTTTCAGCTGCTGGCCTAACCGGTGGGCATGCTGCAACACCAAAGCCAAAAACCTCGAGCCTAGCTCCCCCACCAAGTGGGATTGGGAAAATCAGGTCTCCACTTCCACCACCACCAAATGATCCTGTTGCTGCTCGGATTGCTTCCACAGGTCGCGCTACTGATCCTAAAGGGACATATGAAAGTGTGAAACATTCTACTGACTCTTTATCAGATCTTTCTCAACTACAGGTATGGGGTCCAGCTCGTGCATTTGGTATTTTCTTTTTCGAATGTATCATGTTGTTGAAATTTTTGGCTTAATAGTTATTGCATTGCACGACTTAACAGCAACATCATTTCCTATAGATCTTTCAGACGAGATCTAATTGGGGAGTGTATATGCTTTAGCTATCTAATTTTAATAGGATTGATTAACCTAATTTTTTCATATCGCATTCTCATGTTGTATCTCCAAATCGGAAGTAACGTACCCTTGATTTCAAGGCTTAACCGCATAAATGTCAAGCCATTTAGAATACTAACTGTATTCGTTTATTTTTTAGTTTTAGAGTCCTACACACTTGATCACAATGATTTAAAAAAACGAGCAATTTTCTTGGTTATATTCTGGAGCATTCCAGTTTAACCAAAGAGGTTTTCTCTGTTATGAATAACAAATGCATTTCTTGGTTGTTTGCATTTACAGAAAAACCTTCCCTCAACAAACACCTCAGGAGCTTCAGGATGGGCAGCCTTCTGATTACATATATGAGCATTTTAACAATGAGGCTTTTATTATTCTCTGATTTTTTTGGTTCTTTATATTGAGAAAAGCAACAGTGGAAGAATCTGTGCAGCGCCAACTACCAAGTAAATTGATCTCTTGAGAATATTATGGAAATATTTATGTATTTCTTTGTTTGTAATAACGGTTTTCTCATCTCTATAAAAAGAATCAGTATCTCAAAAGAATCTTTCTTAATTAAGTTTTGCATGTGATTTTATGTTAAAGGTAGTGTTACGAATGTCATGCATGTATCATCCGTCAAGAGAATACCGAATACCAAATAATTGAAATAGATATATATGAAGCGGTTGTTGTGTAGCTCGACAATATCCATTTTTACCAGCTGCTATATGTTACACTAGTAACTTGTGCAACAGGGCCAACAGCTATGTACTTGTGTATCTCTACACTGTATCTCTACACGGACGATTGCACTAAATTTCAAAACTCCCTGCTTGACATCACAATTTACTATTCATTGACAGTGTGTTTGGACAAGATAATTTAAGAAAATAATTTATTTATTTGAAGAATTTAATTTTTTTTTTTAAAACGATGTTTTAATAACAAAATTAAAAGAAAAATGAAATTGAAAATTTTTGAGAAGGTATTTTAATTAATTAAAATAGTAAAATTTGAAATTTACTTAAAAAAAAGAAAAAAATTGAAAGAAGAAAATTGAAATTCTTTAAGTTGTAGAATTTGACAAAAAGAGTCTACAAGTTTAAAAAGTTGAATTGGGTGAGTTAAAAATCGAGTTAGGTTAGTTTAGGTCAAAGATTGAATCGAATCAAAAGTCGAATTTGATTGGTCTAAATATCAAGTCAGATTGGATTATATATTTATAAAGAAAATTATTAATAAGAACATAATTTATAATAAAATCAGGGTTAAATTATTTTTCTTTTTCTAGATCTATAAATAAGAAGTTGAATTTGATTTTTAAATGGTTAAGAGATATTTCTTAATTCTATGAAAATGTCATATTACATTTTCCATCTAAATTAAGCTCGTTGTAACAAAACTCAAGTTAGTATTTTTGGTCAGTATTTTAAAATGGGTTAATTTGGTTGTCTATTTAAAAAAAGAAAAATAGTGTACATCGGGTGGCATATACAGACAATTTTAAAACTGCCACTATAATAATCTAATAATTTATTACTTTTTTTTAATTACAAATTACAATTTAAAAAATTTACATTAGATATATAAATGCAGAATTATGATATTGTATAATACTTGTTTAAAAACGTAAAAAAGTATTAATACCTATTTATTTTTATATATGAAAGGTACACTGTATTCATGATAGTTTATTATCTTACATTAATATTGAATAAGAAAATATATTCTAATGATAGTAATTAATTTATTTTAATAACATAGTAATTTATTAAATTTTATTTTTATAAGATATATCTTATAAGTAGTAATTATGTTACAAATAAAATATTATATAAATTTTAAAATTTTGAACAAATGAAAAATTTTAAATAAAAAATAAATAAATTGTACAAAAGTGAAATTTTACATTTCAATTCCTTGAAATAGTAATTTTAGAAAATTTATATAGAAAGAAAACGTCAAATCATTATGTTGAGAATTTTTTAATTGTCAGTATGATTAGACGAAAAGAAACTAAATTAAACTAATTTTTATATCTAAAATTTGGTATCTTTCTTAATAAATATACATGACGGTAGCTTTAAAAAATGAAAATGATATTTTAACCTATTTTTTTATCCACTTTTAATTTATTATTCTAATCACCATTAGATCATAGATTTTGATTATTTTTAGTGATGTGATGATCTAATGGTGATTGAAGTGGTAGATTAAAAGTGGATAAAAAATAATAGGTTAAAATATCATTATCCTTAAGACCTTCGTTTATGAAAATAAACAAAAAAAATTGATTGTATCTTAACAAGGGCAATAGTAAATAATTTTGTTCATAATTGAGTCTTGCAGGAAAATATTAACTGATGACATGGAAACAATTGTTTGCTGAGACTATTTGATGCTCTAGAGAAACGCCATTCTCCATAAACAACAAGAGCATGCTCCATGAACAGGTTCACATTTATATTACCTCTTGAAAAGTCCTTTGAAAAAGAAAATATATATAGAGAAATTACTCATGAGATTACTTAGTTAAGATTATAAGGAAGGGTTATTGATGTTAAAGGAATTGTCTCTACATGGCTTTCTTTACTTAGAAAATCAAATGAATAAAACTAGAAATAACAATGCGATTTTCTCGTATACAAAATTGAGCTAAGAAACCAAAAATGGGCATTCTTCGCGACTGTATCATACAAAAAAATAAAACAACACGAAGAAGCATGCTTCAGAGTCTACTGTTGGCATTGGAATATTTGCAAATAACTTACTCCTATTGGTAGTGTCTGATATCAGAATTGATAGTCTGGTTTCAGAACCCAATGAGATCCATTTGATCCTTTATGCAGAGTCGCAATTTCCTTCAACAGATTCTTGAACAGGGCAAGATCTTGTGAGGGAATACGTTCCTTGAAATACTGAACTATGCTGGCTGAATCAGAACTACCCCCTCGCTGTTGTATAAAAGTGCAGATTTGCCGAATCAATACTTCAGGTTGTAATCCAGATGAACTTGCAGTAGCCCTGGAAGATCTAACATCTAAAGATCTTGCTTGATTCGTGGAACTTGATAACATACTAGACTGATGTTCCAGCCCGGCACCAATGGCTTTCTCTTGGTTACCTCGAATTTGAGCTAATAGTTCGACAGAAGATAATGCTTTACCAGCCGATGCCCCAGCAGCGAATCCATTTAACTTCGTAGTTCCCTTGCTTTTATTTACCAACAGGGGATTCACAGTTGAACCAAACTTCCGACGAACAGATGATGGTGCACCAGCAGTTCCTGACCTTCCTGTCCAAGTGGGAACAGATACACTATCATGGCTTCTGAGCATTCGTGACTGACGTAAAGCTTCTGCAGCTCTTCCTGCAACTTGAGATGCTTGCTCCTCAAGTCTCATCTTCTCCTCATCATGGGCATTCATGATCAAATCATGGTTCACGGCACTCTACCATCATAGAACAGGTTTATTACGAAGGAAACACAGAAAAGTACTACAAAGTAAAAAGCATCACTCTATAACAACAAACAGGCTAATACGGCAGTATCACATTCTAAACTAGCCTGAGGCACAGAGCATGGTAAATGTAATTACAGTACAAACTCAGTACTATCTTTGTTCATAATTATCTTAGTTCTTGAAGTTGTGCAACAGGGTCTAGTTTTCCTAGAATCAGTCAAATAAACATAATGATGCATGATAAAACTGGATGTACGCTGAAACACTCGTATGCAGAGAATAAACTTACATGTATCCCATTGGCATCAAAAAGGCTTTTCAATATATCTGTTCCATCATCAACCCCATTATTATGTTCAACCTTCTCTTTCCCCTTTCCCTCCGGAGATCCTCTCTCTGACTTGTCATCATTATTAACTACAACATCTTCAGAATCCAGTCTGGCAGTTTGGCTATGTTCATTCTTGTCCTTATTTTCTTTCTGTGTCCCAATGACATTCACTTGTTCAGATATTTGACTAAAAATGTTTGAAGTTTCAGTTGACCCAGTTTCTCCATCCACGTTAAGTACGAAAAGATCTTTCATATCCCGGGCCTTAAAGAACCTTTTCTGTTGTGGATTCTTCAATATCTTATTTGTAAGAAAATGTTTGTAAATCTGACGGTGATACACTTTCTCCTCAATAGTTCCCCGTGTTATCAACCTATACACTGTTACATCCCGCTTCTGACCAATACGCCAAGCCCGCTCTCTGGCCTGTTAAAAGAAATGAATATCCTATTACTAAACCTTTCAGGATTTAAATTTGAAACCACAACTCCTCCACGATGATAAGAAAATGAAAACAATTTCAAAAATATAAACGTCAGACAATTTTACTCTAAAAACTTGTTTGTTTATTTAGATACATGGTTAAGGATGGAACGAAATAAGGTGATAAAAGAATCCACTGTATGCTTCACCTTTCTATGCCTCTTCATTCCTAATTTCTCTATCCCGTAATCCCCATGCCATAAAATATCTAAATCGCAACTTTGTCTTCCTATGATTTATAACCAACTGGCTAAGTGAACATGGTGGAAGGGAAGTTTATCATTCAAATTTCAAAAATTTCGACAAAAAGATGTAGGTATCCAGTACAAACCAACCTGCATATCATTTGAGGGATTCCAGTCAGGGTCAAAGATGATCACCCTATCTGCACCTGTAAGATTGGTCCCCAAACCCCCAACTCTGGTCGTTAAAATGAAAATAAATATTTCACTTGAGGCATTAAATTCATCTATTAAGGCCATTCTCTGTTTTACAGGAGTGAGACCATCCATTCTCCGATAAACATGACCAGAAGACGTCAAAAAATTCTCAAAAATGTCAAGCATTTGTTGGGTTTGAGTAAAAAGTAGAACACGGTGACCCTGTTCCTTCCAAACATTAAGCACTTGACCAACAACTTTCATTTTCCCACTACGTTCTGGATTTCCATAATCTGGATCACTGAAGGCATGATCCCTTTCAAGTAGATCAGGGTGGTTACAGATCTTGCGCATCACATCAATTCCATAAAGAGAATTCCTGTGTCCATCCAATATTTGCTCCACATCAGTGCTAGCTAAAAATGCTCTGTAAGCAGATACTTGTTCTGGTGTAAGGCTGCAAAATAGAACATGCTCCGTCTTCTTCGGAAGTTGGGCATTCACATCAGCCTTCATCCGTCGGAGAAGATAAGGCATGATTAAATCACGGAGCACCACAGCACACCTAAAAAATGACAAGTATATTAATATTATTTGGTGTTAGAGGCTTACCTTCAAAGTTAACTAGTTCAATATCCCTAGATGAAATATGCAAACAACCTAATTAAAAATATTGATCAACAACTTCTTTTGCTTCATTTTCCCACTCATCAAAGGATCAGGATTGGTTACCTGTTGTAACTTATTATTAAAACAATACAATGCCTTAAATTTTGTTTGAAGAAGTACAATATAGAAATTCCTGGAAAAACATTTCCAGTTTATGAACAAAAGACATCCATATTTTAACCAAGTATTGACCAAATTAAAGCGAAATACTATTTTTGGATAAATTTCGAATTGTTCTTCTCCAACTTCAGTAAAGATTGGTAAACTTTCTAGTGCAAAAAGGATATGAAAACTGGCCACCTTGACCTTATTTACCCTCAATTCAATTGGATGTATTCTGGTGCATCCAGAAATATACCAATGAGTAATTTTTCCCTTCTGGCACTTCTATGAAAATTGGTTATGGAATTTAATAATCGATGAGGAAATTTACACCAGTAAAAGGTTTGTTTTAATGGTTAAATTAAATATTTGGTCTCTATATTTGACACTATTTTTTATTTTGGTCCCTACATATTTAAAAAAATAAACCTCTACATTTTAGTTGTTAAATAAAAAATTATTTATGGTCCCCTACTATTGTCAACCAAATTACAACAGTGTCATACATTTGTCTGAAATGACAGTAAGGGTCAACTTAAAAAAAACATTTAACAGTTTTATAACTTAGGGACCATAGAGACCAAATTTTTAACATAACCCTTCCAAAATTATACCTTTTCCCCAACAAAAGAAAAATATTGACCCACCTGTATGCTGTGGATACTTGCAAAGGTGAAGCATTTGCATACCCACCAACTGCTATAGGAACTGCAAATTCAACTTCGAATACAGGTAAAACACCCAATTTTCCAGGAAAAACAAAATCAAACAATGACCACAGTTCAGTCAGTTTATTCTGAATAGGTGCACCAGTCATTATGATTCGATGTACAGTTTGTAGCTGCTTGCAAACAAGGGTAACTTCAGCATTTGGATTCCTTATTTTATGCCCTTCGTCAAGAACTGCATAACCCCATTGAATATCAAGCAACTGATCCCCCAATATTCTGAGCTGTTCATAAGTGGTGATAAGTAATCCAGATTCTGATCTCATGACACGATTTATCAGGGATTCCCAATTTCTTGTGTTTCTAGATGGTGGCACACCTTTTTCATAATCATTGTCACTTGAACTATTGGTTTCACAGTCTGTTTCTTCAGATTTAGCTCGCTTCTTCCTAGGAGCAGAATCTTCAGCCGATTCATGTAAAAGCTCTACAAGGAATTTTGGGTACCACTTGTTAGCTTCCCTTTTCCACTGTCGCAAGAGTGTAACAGGGCAGACAATAATGCTAGGTTTATACATGCCACTATAGTGCAGTGCACCAAGAAACGATAAGACCTGGACAGTTTTACCAAGCCCCATCTCATCACCAATAATTCCACCAGCTCTTTGGCAATGCAATTCCCACAGCCACTGAACACCAACCTTTTGATACTCAAACAGAGCTTCAAATATCTTAACAGGGATTTTCAGCCCACCTTCTAACGTTACATAAGATTCATGATCATCAAGTTCAATGCCTTGCTCTTCTAAATTTTCAAAACTGGAACTATCTAAGCAACCATCTCCATTTTCTGGAAAACCAGATCAATAAATTGAACTATGTTATGAACAAAAACAGACTTGTACATAATACTAATGCAAACCAAAATTCTAAAGGTGAAATAAAAGTGGAACAAGTTTATGATACATCATATAATATTTCCTCACATCAACACATGGCCAATGCACATGCTTTATTTTATTAGAATTTCCTTTCAGAATCTTTCGAAAAGGGAATATTGGTCTAGGAAATAAGTTGAAATTTGTAATCCACTATCAACACATAACTTATCTATACACATATACTCTTACACGACAAAAATTTAGATTGCAAGACAGGCATTTTAAAACTGCAATCAACAAAGACATATAACACTAGAAACAAAGAAGCACTAAAAAAAGACACATCACCATTTGCATAAAATCAAATGCTGATAGCAAATAATAATTATGGCAAAAGATATATCCAGGCTAAAGTTTTTAAAATATAACCAAATACAACTAGTTTGAATTATTCCTCTATATTAGCATCTCTAACAAAGACATTGTCAAAACTTAATATGAAGTTACATGTAAAATCACAATATATTTTAGCTCCTCTTGTTAATTTGAGTGCATCACGAGGCCCAAAAATTTATTACCAGATAGGAAAGTTAATGAAGTTATAAGACTGATTTACTGTTTCATATTATTTTTCTTTCTCTTGATGTTCAGGTAAATAAGAATTTGATCCAATTTTTCAATAAGAACATTACATTTTAACATACCACTTTCTTCCATACGTGTATCCTCGCAAGAAACACGCTTGGTCCACTTTCTTCCAGGCAGAGGCCGCCTCTTCTTCCTTTTTGAATCTTTATTTAGCTCCATTTCTCTATCTAGAGGTTTGGAAGATTGTAGTGGTTTCCTGAGCCTTCGAAATGGAAAAGTGGGTGCATCAAGCTTCGGTGCATCTTGAGGCTCAAGCAGCTTGGTGGTTGGGCGAGATCTTGCTGCCTCATACATAGATTTGGCAGCTCTTTCAACACTGGCAGCAGCAAGATCACTAGCATTTTCCTCCTCAGCTGCATTATGACTAGTTGACGTTTCTAGTTGTTCAAAACGGCGCTCAAAGCCCTTTAACTTATGAAAAGGGGTTAAAATTCCTTTCCTCACCAGTTCATCCCTTTCCTAAGTCATATGAAGTAGTAGAAAATGAGTTCCCCGTTACTACCTCCACCAAGTATTATATCCTTAAAATTTGGTACACTCGTACTTCATAAAAATCGAGTACTCCCCTTCTAATCACCAATTCTTTTAGACCAAAAAACAAAATGACAAACTAGGACAAAAACAAAAGTGATTATAAAAAGTAAAACTCACTGTTTCAACAAAGCCGGCAGAGGCTGCATCCAGAACAGTATCAAAATCAACATCATCGTCAAACGAAACTTTCTTAAGTCGTTTTCCCTTGCCTTTGTCTGATTTTTTATCTTCTTTAACCTTCCTCTTGGGCTTCCGTTCTTCCCTAGCTAAACTAAAGATCAATTGTCCATCCTCAACACTTTTCGAAGCATCATCCTTGGACAAATTCAAAAGCTCTTTCTCTAGTTGAGCTTTCGTCTTCCTCAGACTCCTCAACCTATCGGCACTAAGAGCACACTGAAGGTTTGAATTGTTGGAGGAATCAACCTCAGCAATCCCCGACACCAAGTCTTCTTCACCAGCATTACTACATTCTTCATTATTTTCCACATTTCTCAACCGCCCAACGGTGGAGGCAACGGCATCAATTTCAAATTGAACAGTTCTCAACTTCTGATGAAGTTCAGCTTTAGGATTAGCCGATGGATCGACATTTTCACGTAAATCAGAACATTCTTCCTCAGCACTACCTTCAGCTTCAGTAACGGTCACTGAATCATTCTTAGTAACCTACAATTTAAACATCTTCAACCGTCAAATCTTAAGTTTTGTTTCAAGTGAACATCACAATGCTATTAATTTCAACACCGAGTTCTAAATTAAACTTGCACATTATTTCAAAGGAAATAGAAGCAGTAAAACTCGAACTAAAATGCAGATAACAAATAAAAATGTGAAGAGGCAGAAACTAATGATATATACCTTTTCCAAAACGTCGCGTTCAATGTCTTCGGGATTGGCAGATTTTACGCCCAAACTACAGAGCAAAATTCGATCCTCCTCTTCCTCCATCGAATTGTTTAAACGTTAGCAAATTCTCGCGGTAATCATCGTGACCTAGCTTCCAAAACAGAAAGCGGTTATCATTTTAACCGTAACTCAAGAACGTTCAATTTCTGTTCGACGATTCCGATTCAGATGAAAAAAGCTTCTTCGTCTTCTTCGATTCCCGTGTCGGAAAGAAGAGTCGGTGACACCGTCGTTGTGTTTTGTTTCCGTTTCACCCCTCTATTTCGCTCCCTGTGGTGATCCCACGTCTTAACGCAAGGAATGAATCGTCGTTTTGCTTCTTGCGCAAGATTAAACTTGTGTTGTTTAATTAGAATTCATTTAAAAATTCTTTGAAAACTCTAAACCCTCTCTTCAGAAACCCTTACGGGATTATCAATCCTAACACTGTGTATAACACAGACCCTTACAGAACAATCAATCCCTCGACACTATGTCTACATAAATAAAAGTTTATTTTCCTTTATTTTTGGGCAAATAATATATATATATATATATATATATATATATATATATATATTATACTAATCTAATTATATTATAGATTTAAATATTATTTTAGTTTGTTTTTTTATTCAATTTGATTTTTGTTTTTTTTAACCTTTAATTATGTTCAGTTTGGTTTAGAGTGTACAGGTTAACATAATTGACATGATCATGATCGTTATTCAACTTGATTTGGTTCGTTCTCAATTTAAACATCAAAACAACAAATGAATCACGAAACAAAAATTAAATTGAAAAAAAATAAATTAAATTAAACAAATAAAATTAGGTTTAATTATCCAGATGATACTCATTTTAGTATAGGTATGTTAATTTGATATCTGCTTTTAAAAAATTGTCAATTGCATCTCAACTTTTGGAAAGGTACTTAAATTAGGTCTATTTCAGATGAAATTAACTAACGTCGTTAGTCAATGTGTCACGTATCAGTATGTGGTTTTTTTTATTTTTATTTTTATTTTTTGAAAAAAATAAAAAAATATCATATGTCAGATTATGTGTGACACATGACATTGTCAATATAACTAAAACTAACTAAAATAGTATTTAAATCTACATTATATTATATTATAATATAACTAAACAAACTCCCTGCAATTTACATTTATACCCCACTTTATTTACTTGACACTTATTCCATTTTAAATTTATTAGTCATTTCACACATTAATATTATGTTTATTCTTCTATTTTATTTAGTTGACAATTATTTAATCTTACGATTTTTTATCATTTGACCCATTGGTTAAATGGCATGATAGAATTCAATGTTGACCATAAAAGCGAGGGGAAGGAAACTTCCTTAACTTAATTTCATCATAAGGAAACTTCCTTAGCTTAATTCCATGAAACTATGAACTTGCATTAGTTTCACACATTAATAGCATAGTTATTTATAGTTATTTGTATTAATAGTATTATTATTTGTATTATTATATTGTTATTATTATTGTTATTGATATTATCATTATTACTAATTATAATAATAATAATAATTATTATTATTATTATTATTATTATTATTATTAATCACACTAAAAAAATAATGCTAATGTATTTCATTTAATGGAATATTTAATTTAAAAAATTCTAAATTTTATTCATATACTAATATTATGTTATTATACTACACAATTAAATTGTTATGTCAATTTTAAATTTAGCAAAAATAAATATTAGAATGTTGTTCACTGATGTTTCAATAGTAAAATAATTATGTAAATTGACAATTCGATCATTTTAAATAGGTTTAAATAGTCATTTGGTCTCAGTTTTGATCAACTTTTTTCAATTTGGTCCTAGTTTAAGATTTGTTTTTAATGTGGTCCTAAATTTCGTAAAATTCGTTCAATCAAGTTTTTTTCCTTAACGCCGTCAAAATCGTTAACAAAACAGTATACACGATGGACTATTCCTATAACGTGATGTGTTATTCATTGACATGACATTTTTGGGTTTAGGGTTTGATTTGGATTTAGGGATTTGTTTCCATTGAAAATCTAAGGAGGTTGTCCATTGTGTGCATTGCACATTTTCGCTTCCATCAGAGAGAACGTTGTTATTTGACTTTTGTTTTCCGACGAGCTCTCGCATGTTGGTTCTCCATCTGCGTGCTCCTCGTGTTTTCTAGTTCATGAACTTCGAATTGCACTACCCTTCGTTTTGCAATTGGCTTTGTGATGAGTTGTGGTGCGAGATGGTCTCACGGAAGTTGAAGAAGAAAGAGGCAGAAGTTTATGATGTGGTGGCAAGTTGAACTAGGCTCTGCGCGTTGTGATGAAGGTTGACGCGATTTAGGGTTTTGCTTTTGGGTTCTCGTTCTTCGATGTGTTTCAAGCGAGTGCATGGTGAACATGGTCGTTGTTGTCTCACGTGGATGACAAAGATTGTCGTCGAGTTGTAGGTGGTGTGCTGATGGGATCTTTAGCAAAGATCCAACTAACGTCGACGACTTGTAATGTAGAGGATACATGGTAGTTGTGCGTCAATTGTGCAAGTGCAAAAACTGCCTAAGGTTTCTGGTTTGTAGGGGAAAGGATGGAAGGTTGAAGATGATGGGTGATGTGGCACCACATCACAAGAAAATAATAGTCCACCATATACACTATTTTGTTAACGATTTTGACGACGATAAGGAAAAAGATTTGATTGAACGAAATTTACGAAATTTAGGACCACATTGAAAACAAATCTTAAACTAGGACTAAATTGAAAAAAGTGGACCAAAACTAGGACCAAATGACTATTTAAATACTAGAACGTTGTTCACTAATGTTTCAATAGTTTGAAGGGTTAATATGTTTTTTGTCCCTTAACTTTCAGTCAGAATTGGAATTAGTCTCTTATCGAACTTTGACCTAATTTAGCTCCCCAATTTTATAAATGCATGAATTTAGTTTTTTTAACCAAACTTTTTTAAGTTTATTTGACGTTTCAACCGCGTTTCAAGATACCATTTGAATTGTTTATACCATTTGACACATTTATTTTTCAATGTTAGCTGAGAAACGCGTTTCAAACATTAAATAAAATTAACAAAATTTGGTTAAAATAACTAAATCTACGTATTTCAAAAGATGACAGACAAAATTGATCCAAAGTTTCAAATCAGAATTAATTCCAATTTTCATTGAAAGTTAATGAACCAAAACATATTTAACTTTAATTTGAATGTTTAATTTATTTGTTTGCTAAATTATGTAACATGACGCTGTAATTTTCAATTACTATCTTTATAACAATGATTGTTAAAATATGTGAAAAGTTTGATTGAACTATAATAAAATAATGACTTGAGTCAATTCACTCTATTATTATTGTAACTGTCGCAACCGGGGTCATGATGAGACGACGAAAAAATTTATTTTAAAATAACAGAAGAGTTGCCACCATAATTTATTAAGAAAAAATATAGAAAAACCTTAAAAAGAAATAGTCTTCGAAACCAAGTTTGGGTTCGGGAGTCGATTACGTATCGGGAAGGTATTAGCACCCCACAACGTCTGTCCAAAGATGGTTCCCTTTAATTAAGTGTGCAAAATTAATGTAATTCTTAAAATATTATTTTTTCCCAAAAAAAAAATCAAACAAACAAACAAATACAAATTGGTAAAGAAAATATTGTTGAAAGTTTTAGTTGGGTCTGACAAGGATTGACCTTGCTTCTACGTATCTCCATTTGCAATGGAGAATCAATGTTACGTAGTTCTTAAAAAAACTATTTTGAAAAGATATTTAAAATATTTTAATTTTTTGGGAAGTGAACCTGACAAGGACTTGGCCTCGCTCCTACGTATTTCCATTCATAATAGAAAATCAGGGATCACGTAGTTCTAAATAAAAGACTATGAAAAAAGATGGAAAGGTTTGTAAGCATGCAGGGTTTGTAAATTTGCATATTTCTAGAGAAATTTTGTATGTTGTAAAAAAGCAATTATCAAGTAAGTATAAGACCCAACATGATAATTAAAAAAGTATAAAAAATATTATCAAACGAGTCTGGGACCCGACATGATAATCAAAGTTATGATGAAAATAATGATTATCAAGCGAGTATGAGACTCACCATGATAATTAAAGTTATGGAGAAGAATGATTATCAAACGAGTCTAAGACTCGACATGATAATTAAAGTTAGAAAAAAAATTATAAAAAGAAATGATTATCAAGCGAGTCCAAGACTTGACATGATAATTAAAACTATGAAAAAAAAAGTTATAAAAAGGAATAATTATCATGTTGAGTTAAAGTTATAAAAAACAATGATTATCAAGCAGGTCCGAGACTCGACATGATAATTAATATTATGAAAAATCTTGATTATCAAGCAAGTCCAAGACTTGACATGATAATTAATGTTATGAAAATAAATATAAAAAAAGAAAGATTATCAAGCAAATCTGGGACTCGACATGGTAATTAAAGTGAATGAAAAGAAGAAGAAAAAAGATTATCAAACAAGTTTGGGATTCAACATGATAATTAAAGTTATAAAAATCTTAACCATCAAATAAGACATAATAATTAAAATCATAAAATCTTGACCATGAAAACAGGTACGAGATTCAACATAATAAGCATTAGAATGATTATGAATGAAAGAGGAAAGAGAGAAAGAAAAAAATGAAAGAAAGAAAGAAAACATAGCACACGTACCTACCTACGTTTTTCAACTATTAATTAATATTATACCTATAAACACTTTCAGGACTCCTTAAGTGAAGATAAAGATTATCTAGCGAGCTTACACCTTTCTCATGCATTCATCAAGTTTTATATAAAAGGATGAGATGTCTTGTCATGCATTAATTATATTCATGTGCACTTTTGCCATTATATTCAAATAAAACATGCAATTACGTTGTGAATCAGATATATATTAGGAGTGCATGTCACATTCCGCAAATGCATCCATAACAATGTGAATGAAGAGTCAAGCCATGGCATAGAAAGACTAAGTCGTTATTTCCTTCAAATAAAAAACAGAAAAAAAAAAACCTATGCAGTGTAACAACACACCAAAATAAAGCAACCTATCTGTGGATCTTTCTACTAGTACGCAAGCGTTGAATTCTGTATATACAGAGAGTTAAAAGCATCCCAGAGATTATTAACATTAAACACAAAACACCGATATATGTATATACATACCAAGAAATAGGAACAATGATGATTGAAGCCCCTATTTCTTATTTATCGTCGTATGGATGAGATAAAGCAACGAGGTGGAAAGCAGTACTCAAACAAACTCAGAATAGAAACGCATATACATATGCCAGTGTTAGAATCTTACCTTCAATGATTAGAGATAGAAAAACAGTAGTTTTCTGTAACATTCTAGCCGGAAATTACTTATTAAAATAAATCAACATAAATTTAAATAAAATAACATTATTTATTCTCAACAATTTCTCAAAACGCGAAAAAAATTAAAACTTCAAACATCGCTTAAGTAGTAATTAAAACCGCAATGTTCAGTTATTACAAAACCAAATCATCCAAAATATAAATGTTACAAAAGAAAATCCATAATGAAATTTTTGTAAATTGTCTCATAGTGATCACCACTCTGTCTTTACACATTTGCATGCTCACCTGCATCAACATCTGCTCCCATGTAACGAGTTACATGATCATCGCCACACACACATAGATAGGATGAGCTCATTTAAATAAACCAAACAAATATCATAATAATATTACAATACATCATCTCCATATCATAACCCGGGTTAGTATTTTTTTTTTCTTTTTCTTTAGTTCTCCATTTCCAACACTTGCATTAGACGTCTATCATTTCTATACCCTTTAGGTGAGATCAATGATCGATCTTTGCTGCACGAGTATCTACTCGCCCCTTCGACTACAGGCCACCACCTGATAGTCCATACGTGGGAATAACTTTGCCACAGCATCTCACTGTGACACCAAGTGGAGGTCCCCAAAACAAACATAAGTTCGTAGTTGTTCCCAGACTACCAAAACTCTATCAGATGCACTGAAGAGGACAATCACCTGAAATCTCGTCGTACGAGCCACAACTCGCACACTCCACTAGACTTCCTAAACAACCAAGCTACAACCTAGAGTGGTCACGTGTTACCCCAATACGAGATGCACTCGTAACTGGGCCTCCAGTCAAGCCTCGCATCATGACCATCACCTAAAGTTGTGTAAAAACCTTTTCTCGTGCACCATCACTACACCAAAACCGCCTGACGCGCATCTCACGCCACTAGGCGGAATCTGGTTCCAGACTGCCTGGCGGGCATCTCACATCGCCAGGCTCCAAGCGCCATCCAGGAATTCTACTGCACCGTCACCGCCTGGCGGACCTCAAGCCTGCCGCTAAGCACCACACACCATCAGGACTTCTGTTGCACCTTTTCTGCTTGGCGGAACCCACACTACCGCCAGGCGCCACACCAGTAGCAAAATTGCTACATGTTTTTGGCATATTAAACAGGTCCTAAGGGACCTCAAATCACATGTTTCCCAAAATCACATCACATTTACAATTATCCATTCATACTACGATGATTCAATCACAATGCACACATTTTAATCAAGTCAATAAGACAATTATTCTCATTTATACACACCATGTTTTCTTTCATGTACTGAATTGACCCCTATCTTATTCCACTCAATATAATCCAAATCTTATATCCATACTAATCAACAATTAGGTATATCATGCCATCAAGATTGTCAATAATGTATATATACTTTTGAACTACACAAGTATGGATGCTTATAATCTCAATCACTTCAAGACATCACTCTCCATAATCCATTCGTGAATATAAATCTGATAAGCACTTTTACACACTTTGCACCTATCATTTTCTCAGTTCTTAGCATACAATTTAATTAACTCTAATGCCCCTTCTACTTCACACTCCACATTACAATTCAACCCGCTAACCCTATCATGCATACTGATCACAATATATCATATACCACGACGCATTTAATTCACCCAATCAACCACTCCCATCATACGAACACACACAAAACAACTTTTCTGCTGGTCTGATGGGGCGCCTGACGGCAGCCTTAGCGTCGCCAGGCGGTGCGTGAAAAACTGGTTTCTACCCAGGTCTGTTTGCACCAATCGTGGCTTCCACACACCCTACTTATACTACCAATTCCAATTCGCATATTTAATCTAAAATATGAGTGGTTACATCACACGAGTCTATGTCAGTTTATTTCCATACCATTATCATACAAGCAATCCAATAAATCAAACCCAGCACAATATTTCATTATCTTAAGACCCCATAGACCCTAACCCCATATGGAATCCCAATTCATACCAATTTCACACATCATTCAATTCGCAGGCAGTTTTTCTTCTTTCAACGCAGCTATGCACACGTAAAAAATTAATTCCAACAACACAATTATCACAAAACTCACCACGAACCAGAAACAAGCCAAAACAAGTGGCGTCGCCTGGCGGGCCACGCATAGCCGCCAAGCGGTTCATGGAAAACCCAGAAAAATAGGCTTAAACACATGTGTTGCCTGGCGGATCATGAACTGCCGCCAGGCGATTTCTGGAAAAATCCAGAAACACGAAGAAAAACGAGAATGAACAGGTTCTACACTTCCATTATGATTTAGAACATATATTCATACGATAGCAGAATGAAAACAAACACTAAGAACTCCCCTAACCTGGATTCATTGCTTTTCACCTTTGGCTAGCTAGGGTTTCTATGCCCTTTCACATTCATGCCAAAAGTAACATTAGCAAAAAGAACTTAATTTGAATCTATCAAGGTTTGAATCCAAGACCATCCAATTGTCCAATTCAATGCATAACCACTCAACCATATCATGTTTCATGATGACTAATAAAATTTTATGATTATATTACCGTTCCACATTACCAAGCATATTATCAAAAATAATAATAATCATATTACACAAAATTGGCATACATAAGACTTGAACCCAAGTCTAATTGAATAATAAAATATTCTCAACCAATTGAACTAGTACTTTTTCACATCATGAAAGTTAGCATTTAATGCCAAAAAGATTTTCCCTGCAATCATTTATTTAAATTCTTATTTATTTAATTATTTAAAATTAGTGAGTCTTATATCTTCTTCTTTCGTTCTTTCTCAAATGTCGGTCCTCTCTCTCCGATTTTCCTAGAGCTGTATGCTTAGTGGCTTTCACCTAATTAGAAAGTGTATTTTTTTTAATTGGTGTGTGTGTTCTTTTAATCGTGGGTGAGAGAAACGGTTGGTGGAGATATACGTGGAGGGAGAGAGAGAGAGAGAAAAAAAAAAGATACGTTTCATGCTCTGGGTGAGATAAGAGTGGAAAAGAGACCCATATTTTCGGAGAGATGATATTGGAGGAGAAGATAATTATTATTTTCAAAAATACATTCTTTGAATTTTGTTTTAGTGATACCTATTAATGATAAAAAAAACATATTTTATTATTTGAAATATTTGATTAAAATATATATTATTTTATAGTTTCTAGTTAAGTTTGGTTATCTTTTACAAATTAAAGTTTATTTTATTAAACTGTTTTGATTTTTTTAAAAACGACTTTTCTATTTTCAAAAACGCTTTTTTTATTTTTATTCTTAATCTCAAAACTTATTTTCAATATAAAAGTATTTATTTATTTGTATTTTTTTTAATGTTTTCTATTCGTTTACTTTTTGTTTTTTTTTTTAAGAAAAACCTTTAGTTAGTTTATTATATATTTAAATTAGTTTTCTAGGAAATAAGAAAATTATAATTATGATTATTAAAAGATAATTTTATTTACATTTTATTCTATTCATCTTATCTGGGTGCCAATAAGATACTGGACTTTTAATGCAGAGGCCAGTCGGATGCTGGAATTTAGCAGAAAATAAACATGTTGGTGCTAGTCGGATGCTGGGCTTTCAAAGGGGTGTCAGTCGGATGTTGGACTTTAATGCAAATGCTAGTCAGATGCTGGACTTTAGCTGAAAATAAACATGTTGGTGTCAGTCGGATGTTGGGCTTTCATAATGGGTGTTAGTCGGATGCTGGACTTTAATGCACATGCTAGTCGGATGTTGGACTTTAGTAAAAAATAAACATGTTGGTGCTAGTCGGATGCTGGACTTTCATAGTAGGTGTCAGTCGGATACTGGACTTTAGCAGAAAATAAATATGTTGGTGCTAGTTGGATCTTGGACTTTAATGCAAATGCTAGTCAGATGCTGGACTTTAGCAGAAAATAAAAATATTGGTGCTAGTCAGATGTTGGACTTTAGCAGAAAATAAATATGTTGCTTCTAGTAGGATGTTGGGCTTTTAATGTAGGTGCCAGTCAGATGTTGGGCTTTTAATGTAGGTGTCAGTAGGATGTTTGGCTTTTAAATGCAAGTGACAGTTAGATGCTGGACTTTAAAAGTTGGTGCCAGTCGGATGCTGGACTATAAAAGCTGGTGCAAGTCGGATGCTGGACTTTAAATACGAATGTCAATCGGATGATGAACTTTTAAAGCTGATGCCAGTCAGATGCTAGACTTTTAAAGTTGATGTCAATCGGATGCTACACTTTTAAAGTTGATGCTAGTCGGATGCTAATGAAGGATTGACCCCAACCAAGGATGAAGACACGGGCTTAAGAAGACTAAGCATGTTTAGAAAGGAAGTTCACTAATCCTTCATCCCTTTCATTTGTGTTTGTTATTTTTTATTCCCTAAGTTGACTTAATTGAATCAACTTTAGTTGACTTGTTGACCTTTGACTAGGTTTGACTTTTTGACTATAGTTGACTTGACTTAAGCCAACATGCTAATCTATGTTTATTTGCTTTGTAGGTTAATTAGGAGTAAGAAAGCAATGCTAGGTGGCGCATGGTGATTAGGGAGCATAAATGATGTGGAGG
>Ga0214543_1004315_pt1 | contig 27069 bp, 32 predicted proteins | sample CNSS2metaG_FD_160094 | JGI IMG/M metagenome (GOLD analysis project Ga0214543, IMG submission 160094) | Root nodule microbial communities from cowpea collected in UCLA plant growth center, Los Angeles, California, USA - CNSS2 | ecosystem: Host-associated > Plants > Roots > Nodule | place: USA... | reverse complement strand
AATCATAACATAAAAATAACATTACATAGTAAAATTCATTCAAAATAAAATAAGATATTGAATTAATTTATAATTTTTTAATAAATTAATTATAAATATTTTATATTTTTCTCAAAGAAAGAGTAAAAAAAAATTAAGACAAAATAAAATAAATATTTCAATATGAAAGAGAAAGAATAAAACGTAAGACATAAAACACATAAGTCCAATTCTTATCCTAATACCAATATTTTATTTGAGGTATTTTGTTCTTTCAATCTACTATAGTTCAATAGTTAACTTAGTTAACTTAGTTATCTTAACATAAGTTTAGTTTCTTAAAACTGAACTATTTTATAATACAATTCAATTATTATTATTAATAGTTTAGTATATTTTAGTTTAATATAGTACAATTAACTATAGTTTAATATAGTTTAGTAAATTATGCCCAGTCCTAGTATCCATAGATAAAATTCACAATTCACATAGTTAATAATTGCGAGTAGTGGGTAGCAGATATTTTAATACTCGCTTATAAACGGATTGGATGCGAGTATCATACTACCCGTACTCACGAGTACCCATTACCTACAAAAAATTAAAATTCAAATTTTATTCAAATTTTATTAAGTTAAATTTAATTAAAATTATATTTTATTAGACTAAATTTAATTAAAATTAAAAATTAATTTATATTACATTTTTATTTTATAATTTCATTTAAATTTTAGTGAAATAATATTTAAAATATATATCTTTTTTAAATATTTGAGGGTGTGCGGGTGTCCATGGATACTCGCAGATTTTAAAAAACTTTGCGAATTTTTTTTAACAGATACCCAATAGAAAAACGGATTGATAGATTTTATTTATTTCAGATTGAATAATGGTAAATATTATCCATGTCTGACGCGACTCATTGTGATCCTTAGTTGAGAATAATTGATAAATGTATCTTCACATCAATAATTTTTTTGTTTTTATTTTACCAAATTGTGTGTCCCATTTAATGCAATGCTTTTCCGGACAAAGCAAATCCTACGTAATTTTGTAAGAAAATTAATTTTATTTGTAAAATGAAAAAATATAATTTACTATCAATAAAAAATTTAGGGTTAAATATGTTTTTGGTCCTCAAGTTTCAGTGAAATTTGAAATTAGTCCCTCATCAAAACTTTTGACCAATTTAGTCCTTCATCTTTCAAAATGCATGAATTTAGTCCTTTTAACCAAATTTTGTTAAGTTTATCTGACGTTTCAAGCGCATTTCATGATAGTATTTAAATTATTTACACTGTTTAACACATTTTTGCTTCAATGTTAACTTAAATACTATCATAAAATGTGCTTAAAACGTCAGATAAACTTAACAAAATTTAGTTAAAAGGACTAAATTCACGCATTTTGAAAGATGAAGGACTAAATTGGTATAAAGTTTTGATGAGGGACAAATTCCAAAATTCACTGAAACTTGAGGGACCAAAAACATATTTAACCCAAAAATTTATTAGTATATCTGTCTTAATAAAATATTTGTTTTAGTTTAATTAATATTATGATGCTTTTTTTAATAAAAAAGAATCTCGAATCCACTAAATATACATGAGAGGGATATATACGAAAAAAATGTGTAACATTAACATAGTATTTTTCTCTACTACTCTTTTAGTTCACACAATGTTTTTCTTTTTTTCTTTTGCATTTCATCATATGAAGTTATTGTCTTTTAAACTTAAATAACTACTATTATAGCATTAATTCTTTTTATTATTTATCTTTAACTTTCTATTTTAAATTTAAATAATTACCTATAAGGAAACAATTACCTACATAATAATTATCTAAGATAGATTCATAAAAAATTTTTATTTTTATTTTAATAATTATCTATACCTATTAATAGAAAAATTAATTTCAAGTAATTGTTTTACGATAATTTTTTATGTACACAATTTTTTGTTAATATAAATTCATTTATTATTAACCTTTCAAAAAAATTTAAAATTTAGTTCAATATTTACGATAAAAGTTACCTATTGTAAGGTCCAGTTTTCTGCCCTAATATTTTAAGGGTTGCTTTAAAACTGTTGGGCCTAAAGGCTAGCCCAAAGGATAAAACTCACTCCTAGTTTGCCCTAACTCACACTTTCCACTCACTTTCAAAGAATCTTGAGCTGCAGTCGTCAACCCCTCTGCTAGGGTTTGTTTCCTCACCGTTGTCAAGTTCGCTCGAGCTCTTGCCTACTCAACGTAAGTTACCCTTCGTCTCGTACCATCCCTTCCTTATGATGTTTTCGTGTTTTCCCAGTTAGGGTTCTGTAGGGAGCTCCTCTTATGTTTGTTCCGAGGTTTTTTCAGTTCCCTAAACTGTTTCGGAGCTGCTGTGCTCACTCTTGTGGTGTCGAGGTCCTTTGCTAAACCCTTTCCAGGTAAGGGAAGCTAGAACCCCCTGTTTATTTGGTGCGAAGTCTATTATTTTGCGTTGTTTCGTGATTGATTGAGGTTGTATGCTGTTGTGAATGCATGAGATGGTTGGTATCTTTGTTTGGGCATGAAAATATGTTTGTGGTAGGGAGAAACAGTGGCAAGGTCCGACACTCTCGCCCAAGCGAGCCTGTCTCGCCTAGGCGAGACTTGTAGGAACAGGTCAGGGATGCACTCGAGCTCTTGCTCAGGCGAAAGCTCTTGTTTTGAGCGAGGCACAATCTCGCTCAGGCGAGGGACGCTCGCCCAAGCGAGCACGCGTGAGAGCCTTGGCATGTTGCTCCTGTTTTAGCCCAGGCGAGGGACCTCACCTTTGGGCGAGGGATTGTCTCGCTCAGGCGAGAAGGGCTCGCCTAAGCGAGCCATGCGAAAGCCTCCCAGCGTCCCTGTCGCCTAAGCGAGGGCTCCTGGCTTGAGCGAGATTCGTTGCGGGTTACACTATTCTCTTAGTTTGGCTAAATGAAAGGTTTGGTTTATGTTGTACTATATATAATGTATGAGGCTTACGAAATGAGATGCATGAGATAAATTGTGGTTACAAATTGGATTGTTGTGATTGTGTGATCTTGGCATGAGGAACAAATGAGATGGTTAATATTAAGGTGGCATGGTATTGGCATGAGATGGAATTCACAACTATGGTTTGAGAATAACAGATGGGTATGGATTTACTGGGAAAATGAAAGAGGTGAAATATAAAGAGCTGGCATAATGTATAAATGTATATGCATGTTAAATCCTTTTTGATTTATTGAGTACGATTGGTCTGTGTCAGTGCGTAATTCCTTGGGATCTCTAGGTGAGATTTTTAGGGTCGCGCTTTAGTGGTCAGGACGTAATTCCATGGCCCCTGCTAGTGGGTGTCCATGGTGGTGCCCCATCTATATAACTTGGTAAGGATTCAAGGTAAGGACTACATCCTGACACTCTAAGGAGTCAGTTAGTCTCACTTAGAGTGGACTGACTTTTGTGGTGAGAGTAGCAGGAGGCCTGAAACTCATTAAGGGATAACCTTGTGGGGGGATTGATTCATTGTAACACTTGTAACATATAGCTTGGGGGTGAGCAGCTCGGGGGTGAGCAGAGGTATCCACCACAAGTGCAAGCATCCGCTGAATCCGACCAGGTTATATGTATCCGGATGAGTCGAGTCGAGTCTTAGTGTATTGATTGAAAGGTCATAACATGTTTGGTTGATATATGTATATTGGACTGTGAGGGTATATCTGATTGAATGATAAAAATCTTTTTGGCTCTAGCTTACCCCTTGCTTGTTTGATTGCTCTGTATGTTGCTCTTCTACTCTTGTGATGATCATCAATTTATTGATAGGAGCAGATGTGAGAGGTACTCGTGGTCAACAAAGGAGAGAAGTTTCTGCTGTATAATCTGCATGGGCTAGACTTCATGTTCTTGATGGGCTTTTCTTTAGAGTTGTAGCCCATGTACCTGTCCGTCCTTTTTTATTTCTATATTTTTTGTTAAACTTTTTATCTAGTTCCTTTCGGGCATCGTGGTGTGCCTAGGATTGTAGGAGTTGTGTTTAAGACTCCAGGACTGCATTTCTTTTAATTATGCTTATTAATTAAATGGGACATTACACCTATAATTAAAGGTTGAATATAATTTTAGTTGTTGAATTTTGAAGTGAAATTGTGATTAATTATTACAATTTGTATCAAAATTTTGAATACAAATAAATTTTAATTTCGCAATAAAATTTAGAGATTAAAAACATATTTGATTTTATAATTATAAAAAATTTATTTTTAGCATTTACATTTTTTTTAATTAACTTATGGTAGTATACATGTGTGTAGGCACATTGATGATGTTAATAATTTTTTTTTTTTGTTATGATAAAAAGAAATGGACGCAAATACATTTGAAAGGTCAAACGGCAGAGAAGACTATTTCTTCTTACACCCCAAACCCCATAGTTTCTTCTACGCTTCCATTGGTTATGGAAAATGTCATAAGTATGACTGTATGGGTTTTATTTGGGAAACTCTTGAAGTGGAGAGTTTTCAAGATTGCACAATAAAAGAAAAAATTTTGAACTGAAGAAAGTCAGGAAAGGAGAGAAGAGAGATAATTTAAAGTTTATTTTGAAATTAATTATTTTCTCTTTAATCAAACATGAGAAAATGTGTTACAAATGCATATCTTTTTTCTTGCCCGGAGGCAAAGAAAGTTTTATAATTGCTTACTCACTCGATTTCAAATCTTATAATTAATAATGTCTATTACTGCTGAAGTTACAAATACAACGGTGCCAACACCTTCCTCAACAACAGCTACTCCAATCCAAGGCGGGGATGGTGCAGGAGTGAAACCCTCAAATCCCTCAAAATTCTACCCCAACTTCAAACACAATAACCTCATCTTTTTTACTTTTCTTCTTTTTCTGTTCCTAGGAGACACTTTTTTTAGTGCAGCGATGCAACTACATATATATTGTGTTAGTCATATCCATTGTTTTCATTCTCATGTCCGAAGTTGGAAGACCCAGTCTTGTATTGAGATTGAACATATCATTTTTAGAGCTTTAAGTTAAGTCAATCGCCCGTTTTGGTCGATGTCGTGGCATACTGTGTTTCTCAGACAATCATTATCGTTTAAAAGTGCTTTCTTACGATGGCTTCTTAATTTTGTATAGCTTACATGTTAGATAACAAATCGAGAGTAAAGCATTTCAGGGGTTACTTCTCTTTAAGAAGGATTGAACAACGTAAATCTCATCTCCAGCACTATCATAAAAGTATTGATTGCGATGCCAAATCCACAGTGCACGGGTTTCATTTTTCATCTGCATATATAAAACGTTACAGTTAGTTTGAAGTTCTACTCAATTCATGTTTTCTGTTGCTCTAATATGAATGCAATAACTATTGAACTTATAGCATGAAGGAATCAACAATGTTTTAACAATTTCCGTCCATAAAAGAAGTGTGAAGCATAGTGAAAGAAAGATGAGGTATACCTCCAGAATGCCATGACCAAAGCTACTTTCTCTGAAAGCACTGTAATCCCAGCAGAAGTTACCTGCCGCTGGGCCAGATGTAAAATTAAAGGCGCAGAAGCCACCCATAAAGTCATCTGGTGTAGTTGTTGATGGTTCATCAGCATGCGTGATTGCCATCTTTTCCCTGTTACCACCATCACCGACCGTGATATAAACAGGACCACAAGGATCCAATGTGTAATTGTATACCCTGTTTGATCTCTCATACGCATGAACCTGTTAAGAATTTTGCAAGCACAAACCATAACAAAAATGCAATTGTTTAAGCGTTTATTAAACTTCACCTCTTAATTTATCTATATGGTAAAGACAATGATAGGCCAAGCAACAAGTATCCTTTCACACAAAGTTCTTAATTCAGCAATGTTTATTTCATCCATAGATATTATAGATGATATTCACATGAAATAAAAAAATACACTTACATGACCATTGAAGACAATGTCAACGCCATATTTATATAGTAAGTCCTCCATCTCTACCCTCATACACTCTGCTTCTCTATCATGTGCCTTGTAGGTGCTGTACCAAGGTGCATGCCATGTAGCTACCAACCACGGAGTTACTTCCCTGTCAACAGAAGCCAAGTCCCTCTCCAGCCACTTGTACTGGTCCCCTGCAATTAACAGAGCGGATGACACTAGTAGTGAGTAACACGAATGTAAATAAACAGCAATGCTTTGTGAAGTCAAATCATGCTTGAATGCGGATCATGTGGAAGATAGTAAAGGAAAAGTTTAAATACTTATTTAGTCCTCTAGTTTGTTTTGAAAATTCAATCAGAACCTTAGTTTTTATTGTGTTTATTTTGGTCCTTTAGTTTTTTAAAAATATTCAATTTGATCTTCACCGTTATCTTTGACTTAACGCCGTTTTGATAGGGGTCAAGGTGGAACGCTTTAATGGAATGGTGGCACTTCCATGAAGTGATTTATGTAAATGGAGGAGGTGACATGGCAAATATGTTCTTTTTAGGGTTGAGACGTGAAATTTGCCCTAATGAATGGTTTGCTCTCTCCATCGTAGGGGTTGTCTTCTTTGTATGTTGATGAGGTCAATTATGGCTAGGTGTTCTTCATCTTCATCTTGCTCATGCAATGCGTCTCTAAGTGGTGGTTTCTCTCATGGTGGTGGCTATAGGGGTTTGGGTGTAACACCTATTTGCAATTGCGGTGAGTTTGCGGTGTTGAGAACGGCTAGAACTGCAAAGAATGGTGGGAAGCAGTTTTGGGATTGTCCTAATTACAAGGTTAGATTAATGGAATTTTTTGTTTTGAGCATTGGTTGATTTTAGTCTTTGCCCTAACAACAATTTTATGTTTTCTTATTGTTGTTTTGAAAAACAACATGAAAGTGAAGATGTGGTGGGATGCAATTATTTCAAATGGTGCACTGAAGAAGATGGTGACCAAAGAGATTCTACTATTTTGACACAAAGGAGAAAGATATATAATTTAGAGAAAGATGTTAAGCTTTTGAAGAAGTGGGTGAAAATCTTGGTAGGGGTGGTTTGTTTTTTTTAGTCTAATTAACATGACTTTAGTGTCTCTGTTGTTGAAAACTCCATGAGTTATGTAAAACAGAGAATGGGTTGTAGTATGATGGTATGTAGTTTAGGTGATGAAGGGTGTTAGATTTTGTAATACGAAATTAAATCAATGAAAGGGTTGACTTCTTTATACATTATGATGGTTTTTGCATTCCTTATTGTGATAGTCATGTATTAAATGTATTAAACTACAAGATGTTAAACATAGAATGTAAACACAGAATAAAAAGGTTGACTTCTTTATACATTAAACCATGAATCTGCTGAGGAATTGATAAAACCAGCTATAACAAGGAACTAAAACAACCATTGAAAGGTTATATATATATATATATATATATATATATATATATATATATAGCCATTGACGTTGACACACCAACATTCCACTTTCTAACAATTTTATTCCGAATATCCACTGTCTTCATAGTTGGATTTTCTATTACTGTGTTTTGTATCTTCTCACTTAACCACTTGGAAGTTATTAAACCAACATTGAATTCTCTACTACATATATGATTGTCATCTATTTTCTTTAATTGTCATGTTTGTATTGGAGTCATATACTCACAATAAGCAAACCAATGACATTTTCCTTTTGCACCCAAGCATGTTACCCTAACCCTTTGTTTATCATTTTTCTGGATTTTCAATCTTCTCCCACAATGCACTCCATATGTTCTAATGGCATCTAAAAATTCTGCCTTATCTCCAAAATAAGTCCCAACTTCCCATTTGTACTCAACCATGTTTTTAGGCATTGAAAAGGTGACAAACTGCCCATAATTTTGCGTGTCATCCACCAATGAATCACTCTCTTCACCACTCTCCAACTCTTCTTACTCCCAATCACCACCAGACCAACCACTGTCCAACTCTTCATCATCCCCTAATCCTTTCTCAACATCACCCTCCCAGATCCCTTTTTTTCTTGTCTCTAGAGTAACTCCCACCAATTCCACTAACATCACATTCTTCTACATGATGGACTTCCACTTGCACACTACCCTCCCATAAATGATGATCAACTACATCATCTAAATCAAAACCAACATTCACATCAAATAAACATTCATCCTTATCACCCAAAACCTCATCTTCAGACTCAACCCAACTCCAAACCTCACCCTCACCCTCCTCACCCACAAATTGAGCATTGTGCTCACCCTCAACCTCAAACTCAAGAGCTTTTACAATCTCAGCTTTAGATACTTTGTGTATCACAAACAAGTGAACCTGACCAAATCGTCTGGCAATATACTCACAATGTGGATTGCACCATGGTCATCACCCAAAAGCTGCAAACTTTCATCCAACACAAAAGTTTTTTTTATAGCATACCACAACTCCTTGATTTCAACATATCCCATTTCCTTAACTATCTCTAATATCTCAAAATAACCCTATACTATACTAGGCGGTTGGGGCCGGTATGATTAACCACTCGTCCCAACCGCCAACTTATAGTCCCAGTATCAACAAAACAATTGCTTAGCTATACAAAAAGATCATGCATACATAGCAGCCCAAGCAGCATACAACCAAAAAGCCGACTACTCCTAACTTAATAAATAATGGTTAAACTCCCAAGATCAAGTCACATGTCTCGCACTGGGCCGTAGCCCAGCCCTTACAGCCCATAAGAGATCCACTAAGCCCAATAAAGGCCCAACCCATAAATAAGCTAAACTGTGATTAATACTCGATAAATATAGGTGGACCCCAACAATTAAAGGTATGCAATTCATTAATTCACTAATATGTGATTTGACTTTTGAGAGCTTTTTTGCTAACTTGATCGTCAGAGTCTTTTCCACAGATAATCCCCAAAATGTCCGATTCGCCTACATTACAAGCACATACCCTAGCCGAGAAGTAGAGAAGTATCCATCCCAACGAGTCAAGGATTGGGTAAGATTTCATTTGTACTCCCTGATATTTTGTTACTGTTTCTGTAGGAACAAACCCCATTTATCTGGGTCACAAGACAATGTACTTATTTCCCCATTATATGACATTTTCCCACTATTAAAAAAATCCCCACCATGGTGGATCACCACTTCCATAAAATCATTTGACATGTCAACCTATATGTAAATAAAATACAATTACAATGCCAAATACCAATGCCCACAAAAACAACCGTTATTACAACCCATACCCCATTAAGGGTCTAACACTACTTCATAAATGGGGGACCACAACAACTGACAAAGAAACACAATGTGGGGCTTACAATCTGACAACGCATAAAGAAATAAAACAATCCACAGCTTCAACCAACATATACGAAAGCAACAACAACAATTATCAACACACATTTCGCAATACATAACCATTGCATATAAACCCTAACATCAAAACCCCAAATCCAATAACAAATGATAAAACTCACCTTCGATACTTAGGGCTTCCAGAAACCAACCTCCAACGCCTTCGCGCTTGTTGTCTCGATGATCACAACCCCAAATCTCTCCGCACCTTCGCAATTGGAAACCCCAATGACGAACTCCCACTCACAAGACGTGAACACCTAAAGAACTCTTCACGTCCACATTGACAAAACCCTGCCACATATACAATCTCACTCACTCTCCCGTTAATGATTTTGACGTCGTCCCTAATTAGGACTAAATTGGATGTTTTTAAAAAACTAAAGGACCAAATCGAACAAACTAAAAACTAGGGGTGTTTTTGAATTTTAGAAAAAAATTAGATGACCAAATAGGTATTTAAACCTAAAGGAAAAGGATGTGAAGCAAGAGTTTACCTGATTTGTCATACGATGTGTAGGAGTCGAGCATTATAAAATGTATCCCTCCAGCATTGAAAGAATAATATAAAGTGGATGATGATCCACTCTCTTCTGATGGGAAAGCAAATCAAGAACTATAAGCAACAAATGTCATGATTCCCTTCTATTACCATTATAGGGACACTAGAAATCAGAGGTTGCATGTACCTAAATGAACAAGGAAGTTGACTTGTAACAAAGATGAAGATAAGGTAGTCCAAGTGGAAGACAAGAAGAATGATGAGAAAAAGGCTGGTAAAGAAGAAAGTGAATGTCACAACGAGGTTGATACGTTTCATGGATGGGAGTGTCAGGAAATTCGCAAGAATAGCAGCCTGCCCCAGTACCATTAGTTAGATAAAGAATGGCATAAGTAACATCTCCAACCAAAAAAATAAGATTGGGATGGTTACTGGTGATGTGGTTAACTGTGGATGTGGTATTGTGTGTATGACCCAAGTCTCCAGCCACTGCTATTCTGTTAGGGTAACTTTTGGGGCCAGAAACTGGCATAGTCCTGAAGTAATGAACATCATTCATTGCTGACAAAAGAAGGATCTCCGCATGTAAAAGTTGTCTCTGGGGAATAATACAGTTTCTAGTCAGAGTAACAGTAACCATATGCTACCTACATCTTCAAAACTAGTCTAATAAAGACAAAACCATTCTAATCACAGTAAAGATATCATATATAATTTACAAGTCCGTAAGTGTAAAAATCAAAAAACAATCTTCCGAAAACAAGAAACCTCTTCTTTGAAAACTACTTACATATCTCAAAAACTCTTTCTCATGTCCACAATAAAGAGAATAATCCAAATTAGTATTCTTCTTTACTAGCCTTGCACTGCCAGTACCTGCAACTGATCTAGAAAAACTTCCAAGCTCATTTCATCAGTAAATATAATATCTGATCCATCTGTGTAGGTTGAATTTTGAGTAACAGATGGGTTCAACTTGGCGAGAAGAAATCTAGCCTGGCTACTATGCTGGTCACATCTTATAATCCTTGGCACTGGAACCCTGTCGGCCACCAATTGCTCTGCATCGAGTTCCGGGGCTTCCAACAGCTTTCTGAAGTTCTCATGATTGGGGTCCTTATCATAACCCAGTTTCCTCCACTGAGCGATCTTGGACCCGTGATGAATCACCACATAGAAAAAAGAATCAAAGAGCAAGATAAAATCCGGAGAAACAGAACGAATATCCAGCAGTACTGGAACAGGTGGACCATCAAACGAATATTGGAAAAGAGTAGGTTGAATCATTATAAGCGATCCTACTACTCCCTCGCGGTTCAGCATGAGCCGGAAAAATGCAGTTTCATCAGGAGTAGTGTTACAGACGTCAATGAATTGAGATCGCCTCAAGTGAAACATAAACTGGGGATAGAGCGAAAAGTTGGAGGATAGGCGGAAGGAAGATGGGTCTTCCGGCACATAGTCCCCAAACTTAGAAGTAAAACGTATGAGCGAGTCATCCAGCCATCTAATGACATCACGAGGATGGCATTTTTGTGCCCGTAGAATGGCGAGTCTTGCCATAACTGCAGCAGCAGCTTCTTGATCAAAACCAGCAGCAATATCAACAGAATGGTTTGCAACCCATCGTCTAGCAACAGTTGTCACTCTTTTTCGGCATCCCATGTTCCCCTGCCTGTACCGTGTTATAAACTGAATCAAAAATGCGGAGCCGGGTTGAATTCTCTGCCGCTGATTCACTTGGAAGAAAAAAGCAATGCAAGTTTTGTGGGTAAGTGTGTTTAACTTCCACAAAGAGGTGCCACCTTGTCCAACCTCAGCGTCACTCACCAAACTGTTCTTTCTATGCAGAGACACGCAAGGGCCAAGTGCTCCACTGATGTGGACATCTTCGGTGGTAACTATCTCAATAGTGGCATCAAAGTTCATCTTCAAATGGCCCTGGTCGTCAGACTTGAACATATGCCCGAGACATTTCTTGAACTGATCGGATTCGAAAGATTCAGAGAGAATCATGAATCCACCAGACTGCTCAACAGGTTGTCGAAGCTCGGCGGCCCCAACTTGGTCGAGCGAACAGGCAAAGAGATCAAGAACAACAGACGCATCAGATAGCCTCTTGGAGAGTTGGTTATAGAAAGAGCAAGAGTTGGCGTGGTGTCTGGCTTGGTTGTTGAAGATGTGATGGTGGGTTCTGATGGGTTGGCAGAGATCAGAATCAACAACAATTCCAGGTCCGATAGTGGCAGGTCCGGAGGTGAAGAGCATGATCCTGGAGCCAGTGGTGACAAGGCAAGACTCTAGAAGTCCGAGGGCGACGGAAATGGCAGTGCCGGTGCACCTTGGAGGGCGAGTGGCGGAGGAGGAGTCGAATGTGGAATGGATTTCTTCAATTGCAGAAGTGATGGAAAATTCACATTCTGAGAATGGCAACAGAAAATCCTGTTTGGGGGTGTGTCCGTGATGCAGCGGGTGTGTGCGGCCGATGTTGAGGAACTGGCGGATCTGAGGCAGAGGTTAAGGAAGATTGAATAAAGTCAGCGATGATCGAATTAAGTGGATTGAATGATAAAGAAAGGAGGAATTGAAGAGAATGAAATACCTGATTGGAGGAGAGATGACGGGTGCCGTGGAAGAGGTGGAGGGAGGAACAGGGGGAAGAGGCGAGATGGTGGAGATAGACCATGGAATCGAAGGTGAGGAGAGCAACGAGGGCGTGGTTGGGGAAGTGGTGGTGGAAGAGGAGGAGGAGTTCCTTCTTGAGGGAGAGGAGTTGGTCGTGGGGGGAGGAAAGATCGATGAGAAAGACGAAGGCCGGGGGAGGAGGAGGGGGAGAGGAGGAGGGGAGAGGAGGAGAGTACTCGACGGTGCTGTAGGTGGGGAAGAGTTCGGCAGGGAGGTTGGTGTCGGCGATGGCGCGGGGAAAGGGGTTGCGGATGGAGCAGAAGGGGCAGTGCCAGATGCGGGACTGGTAGTCGAGACGTGCGTAGGGATTCAAAACGGCGGCGCATCGCGAGCAGAGAAGAGGGTGGTATGGGAGGATAGGGACCTCACTCATCATCAATGGAGTGCACAGTATGCTCAGAGGGATCACCAGATTCGTCTCCTCCGCCGCCCACGAATTCCATGTCCACCGGAGCCCTTCCACCGCCTCCAATTCCACCAGGTCCATCTCTCTTTCTCACACGCAGTAAGAATGGAAATCACGTTTCCGAGCTGGTGATGCCTCTTGATTCAGACTTGTAACGGCATCAAGTTTTTCAAAATATTCTCCAGGTCGTAGCTTTACTGAAATTGTGGACCCAGAATTTTCACAGCAAACCCTAATTCTTTTAACGGAGAAGACATTGCTTTCAAACAAAATCTTGAATTAGTTAAATGTCTTCACTTTGATGGATTTGCTCTGCAAGTAGATGCCGGAGCGAGTAAACATCGAGTTCACTTCCTCCTCTTGTTGAAAGAAATTGGCGAGAACAGGATCCCACCATTTATTTGAAGGTGTAGAAAGAAAGAATTTAAAGTATATTTCTAATATTACTACTTTATTTCAATTTTTTTATTTTATTTTCCATATAAAAGCTATTTGGTTATATCAAAAAATTTCTTTTAAAATTATAATAATAATAATAATAGTAATAATAAATAATAATAATAATATTAGTATTATTATTATGATTTATTTATTTAGAAGTTTAAAATTTTATTTAAAAGTTTAGATTTAACTATCACATAAGTTTGAAACTTAATATAAAAATCAAATTTTATTTAAGAATTTAAATTTATTTAAAAATAAATCTAAAATTTAATACGATAATCAAATTTTATTTATAATATTATAATTAAAGTAAGTCTAAAATTTAATATTTTAAAATTTTTAGTATTAAAGTAAAGATTTAAATATATATTTGGTCCCTATTTTTGTCAAAGTTATTCAATTTGGTCCTTATTTTCGTTGTGTGGTCAATTTGATCCTCATTTTTGTAAAATTGCATTCAATCGAGTCCTTTTGGCAAACGATGTTAAAATTATTAACGTCATAGTGACATCGTGGAACTGTTTGGGGTACGTGTCAAATTTTGCAGTGACGTTAGCACACATTGGCATAGTGTTTATTTAGTTATAATTTAGAAAAATAAAATAAAATAAATTGCGTAAAACAATGTTTAAGTGAAAAATATAAAAAGGTGGAATTGAAGGTTAATTGCAACGAGAGAAAGTCGAAGTGAAAAAGTGAGAGTTGGGCATTCGAGTGTTTGAGAGATAGGGAAAAATTACGGTTCATGAGAAAGGGGAAAATTAGGGTTCTTATTCATCAAATTAGGGTTCGTCAGGAGATTGGAAATTACGCTTTGTTCGTGATTTGAGATTGGAGATTGGAGATTGCGCTTCGAGATTACGGTTGGAGGTTGTGATTCGAGATTGGAGCGTCAACCAGGTTAGTAAGCTTGAGAAATATTTGTGTATTGTTTTTTGGTTTGTGGTGCATTTGCGGTGGATTTTATAGCTTTGTGGTTTATTGTTTAAAATGTGGTACTTTTTTGGTTGATTTGTGTAGTGTATTGTCGCTTTCGATAGTGGGGAGTGGTCATATTTTGTGTTCGGTGGTCCCCTTGTGTTCCCCGTTGTTTATTCATTTTTCAGTTATGGTCCCCCGTATAATTGATAGCATGTTATTTTTATTTTTTTTGTATTTAGATGTGTGACGAGAGATTCAAGGTTGTGGTCCACCATGGTGGACATTTTGTTTAGAATGGTGGGCTATTATATGTGGGTGGATTTATTGATGATTGGTCATGTGACCCAGACACATGGAGGGCATTTTGAGGTGTTAGACACACTTAAGTCTATGGGTTATTTAGCTGTTAAAGAGTTGTGGTATGTTGTAGATAGACGACTTCAATTGTTGTATGATGATAATGGGTCAATTAATATGGTACACGTTGCTAAGTGTACTGGAGAAGTCCACTTGTTTGTGGTCCATATTGTGTTAGAAGCAGTAGTTGTAGATGATGATATAGAAAGTAATTTGGAATATGTGATTGCTTAAGTTAATGCTGAGTTGGGAGATGGAGGTTTGAGTGAGGTTATCTTGGGGGGTGAAGGTGGAGGTCTAAATGAGGCTGACTTGGGAGGTGGAGGTGAGAATCAGGCTTACTTAGGAGGTGAGGATGAAGCTGAGTTGGGATTAGGAGGTGAGGATGAACCATTGTTGGGAGGAGGTGTAAGACCCGTGAAATTTAAATAATTAAATAAATAATTATTTAATAAATACGGGTAGGGGAGCCTTTATGGCATTTAATGGAGATTGTTATGATGTGGAAAAGTACTAGCTCAAATGGTTGAGAGTACTTTGATTGTGTGAGAGGACTTAGGTTTGAGTACTATGTATACCATTTATGTGTTATTTAATTGTTATTATTTTAATTATGTGCATGGCCATGTTGAGTGATAATAAAACCTTATAATTATAAGAATTATCACGAAACATTAATTGGTTGAGTGGTTGTGTATTAGGATGACATTGGTTTGGTTTTGAGTTCAAACCTTGGTAGAACCAAAGTAAACTTTCTTTTTGCTAAAATTAGTTTTGGCTTGAATGTGAAAGGGCAAAGGAAATCCTAGCTGAATGGGCAGCCAAGTAAGGGCTGAAAAACCATCTCATAATTGTGCTTGAATGGCAATTACCACCATCAATGAGATAATTTTCGTTTTGGCCATTAATCACCCTTAATACCTAATTAAAAAGTGGATTAAGGGAGAGAAAGAGGGTTTTTGAGGCTGCCATTAGAGAGGACCTTGTGAGGAGGGAAATTCCAGAGAGAAAATCGTGTTTCTGGTGTGAAAGGAAGAGTTTTTTTGGAAGGAATCAAAGGGAGGGCATTGGTGCTCAAGGGAAGAGTCATAATTCAAACTCTAAGCAAAGGAAATTCCAGGTTAGGGGAGTTTTTCTCGTTATTTGTATTTTGGGTGAATAATGGCATGATCTGTAGTATGAATTGCATGAGTATTATCTGTTTCTGCATGAACTGTTGTGTTTCTGGAAAAATTCTAGAAACCGCCTGGCGGATTATGCATAGCCGCCAGGCGACTCATATGATTTTTTGTCTTTCTGGGATCCTGTGAGAGGAACCGCCTGGCGGTACATTCCCGACTGCCAGGCGATGCATAGAATTTTTACCCAATTCTGGGTTTTTGGATGTAGGGTCTGGCGGTATGGATGAATTGATGAATTGTTGCTTAGGGAATCAATTAGCGAAAACTGAAATTGGTAAAATTTGCTATTATCAAATGGAAAGAGTAGTTTAATTGGATTGTTAAATAATGGGAAGTGTAGGCGAAACTGTATTGGAGGAATTGTTGGAGAGAAGAGTTGTGCTGGTGCTGAAAATTGGGGAAAAATTGCTCAGAACAGTATGCACCGCCTGGCGGCACGAAGCTGGCCGCCAGGCACCATATCAAAGATGTGAGGGGTGCTCTGGTTCGCGAGAAACGCTGTTTTTCGTACTTTTCGTGCAACAGGAACCGCCCGGCGGTAGTACAGTCCCGCCAGGCGCTACCTTTCTGATTTCTTGGCGCTAGGTGCCACCATTTTTCTGGTTCGCGCAATTTTCGTAAAACTGCATTTCCCGGTTTGTTAACAGTCTGATTTAGGTGAAATTCTTACATGTGGTCCACAATACATAGTTCTTCAATTTGAACGGTGGAGATTTGATTTGGAGGTCAGTAGCCAGAGATATACGTTACTCAATATTGCTGATTTTGGTGTATTTAAAATACATGAATAAGCTCTTGATAATTTCAAGTAACTTCTAATGAAGCAGGATTGGGTTGTGTGGTAAGCCTCTATCAATTTGAATGTCCCTTTGGGTTAGTCACATGTTAAGAATTGGTTATTGGTGAATGCATGTGTGTCAATATTAATTTGCATTGGTGCCAAGATCATGTGCTTAAATTATTAGAATGCTGCTGCTTATACTTGTTTGAGCATGCGTTATTCATAAGTTAGAATTGAGTGCTAGCATGGGTTTAAAAGGGAAGAATATATATGAAATATGAATGGATTGATTTTACTTTGTTCTAGGTGATTAAAAGTTAGTACTGCGCAAGTACTAGTGTAGCGCCTTACGGTGGTGTTCGACCACCAGGCGATAGCTACGAGACCAGTAGAGAATTGAATTGTGTGGCGTTTGGCGATAAGGGTTGTCCCGCCAGACGATAGTTGTAGAAACAATAGCATTAGAGGCGCTTGGCGCCTGGCGGCACGTGTCCCCCACCAAGCGATCTAGAAGTCTTTTGCGCCTGGCGACTTTTGATGAAGCAGACGTTGTGTTTTGCTTGCTTTGGATGTGTGTGGTTTACGAGGCCTTGGGCGATATATCATGGGTCAGATGCTGGAGTATTCCTGAAGTTGTGGCTCAGGATGGAGCGTAACACGAGCATTATTCGAGTTGTGGCACGGAATAACGAGTGTTCCCGCATGTGTTCTACCAATGGTGGTTTGTAGGTTGGACAACAACGATAACTTGAGATTATCAACCAAAGACGTAGAACATGGATTACATGGTGGTGGCCATGTGATATGAGATCAAAGGATGATGATCCTCGGTTTTGTGTGTGTTTTGTTATATAAATTGATTCATGTATTTTATTATGTTAGCTCACTCTATCTGCTTGTGTTTGGCGATGATCGTGTACGTGGTACACGGGAGCAGTCGATGTTGCAGGTGGATCTGGTGAGGCATAGAGCCAGAGCGGGGCTAGTTGGGAGAGGACTTTCTCAGAGTTTTATATTTTATGAGTTTTTAAAGAATTTGTAATATTTCATATTACTACCCGTAGACATTATAATTGAGTTTTAAATTTTCTGGATTTGAGTTAACTTCGGATGTAATAAAAGTTTTATATTTCCCATGTTTTGGAATATGGAGCTTAATAAATGAGCATTTAATATTATTATCTTAGTTTATTAAGTAAATTCGTAATATCCGGACGGGATGTTACAGGTGGAGGTAAGGATGAAGTTGAGTTGGGAGGTGGCAGTGAGGATGAAGCTAATTTGGGAGGTAGATGTGCGAATGATGCTGATTTGGGAGGTGGAGGTGATGCTGACTTGGGTGGTGCAGGTGAGGATGAGTTTGGAGGTGGAAGTGAGGCTGACTTGGGTGGTGTAGTTGAGGATGAGTTTGGAGGTGGAGGTGGGGCTGACTTGGGTGGTGCAGGAGGTCAGGTTGGGGTGTTTGAAACTGAGGTGGATATTGAGACCGAGGTGCACAGTTGGGATGAATCAGAGACTGAGGATGAGGACTTTGTTGATATTCTTGTCAATGTAATGGGGGACATTAATAATTTTGATAATGATGTGGGTTTTGTGATAGTTGAAGTGGGTATAACTAAAGAAGAGAATGAAAGTGAATGTGAACACAGGGGGAATGTGCGAAAACACATTGATACGGGGCTTTCTAATGATTAGTGGTTGTTAGATGAATTATTGAGTGGTGGAGAAACTGCTTGTGAATCAGAGGATGATGATAGCAGTTGAGATTTTTTTGGGATGTTTACGATGCCGAAATCCATGGTAAACTATAAGTGGGATGTGGGAACATATTTCCTTGACAAGGAACACTTTAGAGATGTTGTTAGAACGTATGCAATTCGTGGTGGAAGAAATATAAGAATTGTCAAAAATGATAAAGGTAGAATTAGGGTGAGATACATAGGGGCCCAAGGAAACTATCTTTGGTTAGCTTATTGTGCGTTGTTGACTTCCCATCATAACTGACAATTAAGGAAAGTTGTTGATGTTCATACTTGCAGTAGGGAATTTACCATTGATATAATCAATTCTAAGTGGTTGAGTGAGACTTTGGAGACAAACTTAAGAGAAAATCCAGGTTTAAAAATCAATGAAATACGTAACAAGGTTGTTAGAAAATGGAATACTAGAGTGTCAATGTCTATGGCTCGTAGGGCAAGAGCAATGGCCGCAGACCAAGTCCAAGGTTCATTTAAAGAATAGTTTAAGATAATTTATGATTATGCAAATGAGTTGCTGAAATCCAATCCTGGATCTACAATAAAATTGAAAGTGGAAGATGTGCAGGGTCAAGCAACATTCAAAAGGTTCTACACTTGTTTAAAAGCATGTAAAGATAGTTTTGTGTCATGTAGACCAATAATTGAGTTGAATGGATGCTTTTTGAAAGGAAGGTGTGGGGTGAGTTATTAACTATTGTTGGTCGAGATGGTAATGACTAGATGCTGCCACTATGCTATGCACTTGTTGAAATGGAGAAGAAAGAGACATGGACTTGGTTTATGGAGCTATTGATTGAAGACTTAGGTGGGCAAGAAGTATGTCAGTCCATCACTTTCATGTCAGACCAACAAAAGGTAAATTTCAGTACTGATTTAATCAATATTTTAAAGTGTTTGCACTATGGTCATGGACTTATATATTTCATTTTGGCTTATGACAAGGACTTATGCCTGTTATACAAGAGCTATTACCTAGAGCAGAACAAAGATTCTGCATGCGCCATTTGTATGCCAATTTTAGGAAAAAATTTGGTGGGAAGCAATTAAAGAATTTAATGTGGCGTGCTTCTGTAAGTACATATCCCTAAGCTTGGGAAAGAGATATGAGAAATATCAAAGAAGTCAATCTTGAAGCTTACAAATACCTCATAGCCATTCCACCAAGGTTTGTTTTTTATCCTTCATATTGATAATACTGTTATACATTATGATAATGTTAACCTTTGTGTGACACTTTCATTTTCAAATTTTGGTCCAGATCTAGGTTCACAAATCAAGCCATATGTGACACTGTGGTAAACAACATGAGCGAAACTTTCAACAATGTCATTATTGATGAAAGGACTAAACCAATTATATCAATGCTAGAGGACATCAAAATTTATTTAATCAAGAGGTGGGCCAAAAACCGAAAGAAGGTGAAAGCTTTTAAAGGTTCAATTTGCCCAAAGATTAAAAGCAAACTGGCATTATAAAGATTACAACAACAACAATAACTAATCCTAAGAAAAATTGGATCGTTTTCTTCATAACCCTCACAGAAGTCTGTTGTTCAAAAATCTTCATCTTTTGCTAGGCTATAATACCATCCATTTCATCATATAATTCTTCATCACACCACTTGAAGTAGTTACACCACACCATATCAATAGAAGCAACACTCTTGTACTTAGACCAACCCCAAAATTGTCTACCATTATTCTTCGAAGTTCTTGCCACTTGAATCACTACAACTTCTCCATATTTGCAAATGGGGATTAAACCCATATCCTTGGAACCACGAATATGAGACCCACCACAACTTGGTTGCCCCCAACTATTACAACAAGAGGAGGAAGATGAATGGTGACGAGACATACCTCACAAACACGAATTCAAAGTCACCAAGTGGATTGTGCACACGTTTCTTGTTGGCCACAAATTTCCTGCAAACCCTAATTTCTTCCCCAATTGAATTTCACTTACTTTTAAACCTACAACGGCCATAAAAATGAACAATGTGCCATCGTTAAAGCAAAAATTTGACACGTACCCCCAAACAGTTCCACGTTGTCACTATGTCGTTAACAATTTTAACATTGTTTGCCAAAAAGATTCGATTGAATGCAATTTTATAAAAATGAAGACCAAATTGAATAATTTTGACAAAAATAGGGACCAAATTGAATAATTTTGACAAAAATAGGGACCAAATGTATATTTAAGCCTAAAATAAAATATAATTTTGATTTAACAGAGAATTGGAATAGCAAAAAGGAGTGCAAATAGCATAAGCATAATAAGATGGGTGAAAGCATTGAAATGAGGGGTGAAAACAGTAATATGACAATTTCAAAACCTTTGCTAATATCAAACCAAGCGAGTTAAAAAAAAGAACAAATTTGAATGGGTCAAGTCTCACATTTTCTAACCCTTTTTTACTTCCACTTAAAATTATTCTTATTCATTATTTTATTTTAAGGAAAAATATGTTTTTGGTTTTGAAATTTGACCTTAAATTGAAAATGATCCCTCATCGAAACTTGATCATTGTTTGGTCCTTACATTTTCAAAATCATTATTTTTTGTCTCTATTTTTGGATGGCATTAAAAATAACAAATGGTGCCATGTGCTATTTAATTTTTTTTATAAAATAAAAAACTAGCGTCGGGTAGACAAACGCTTTTCACAAAAATTAGAAAAAATATGTTTTTAGTTCCTGAAGTTTGAACTTAATTTGAAAATCATTCTTTATCGAAACTTTTAGTCACTGTTGATCCCTGTATATTCAAAATCACTGTTAATATATAATAATAATAATAATAATAATAATATTACTATAATAATATTATATAATAATAATATATAATTATTAATAGCATTATTATTATATATTAATAATAATAATTATTAATATTATACATTACTATTAATAATATTAAAATAAATAATAATATTATAATTATTAATTATATATAATAATACTAATATATAATTATTATTAATATTAATATTATTAACAATGAACAAAAATTGTGTATTAATATATGAGTAATAATATTAATAATAATTAATAATATTATATATAATAATAATATTATTATTATTATTAATCTATAATAATAATAATAATACTATTAATAATTATATATCAGAAATATTATTTTAATATTAATATTATTTTATAATCTTATTAATTACTGATACTATTAATATTAATAATAAATAATAATAATATTAGTATTAATAATATGTAACAATAATATTATTATTAAAAATATATATTAATAATTATGTTTCATGATCCATCCGTTTTAGTACTGTTGGATATTCATTTTCATTCTCCAGATTTTATCTTGCTCTTTGATTTTTTCTTCTATGTTGTGATTCATCACGGGTCCAGGATTGTTCAGTGGAGGAAGTTTGGTTATGATAAGGACCTCAATTATGTGAAATTCAAAAATGGTATTGTTGAGAGAAAATATCAACACCTTCTAAACGCTTGTAGAGCTCCTCTTTCAAGCAAAAGTTCCTAATGTATTTTAGTCTTTTTACCTCAAACTTGCAGTTCACATAATCAATAAACTTCCAACACCCTTTCTCAATAATAGATATCCATATGAACTAGTTTATTCCACTAAACTTGATTTCTCAAATTTAAAAGTTTTTGGATGTTTGTCCTATGTTTGCTTCTTATTCAAACTACCAATCAATTTTGTCCGGCATGAATGCCTAAAACATATCTGGAACAATAAAAAAAATACAGTTATGTCATTTTTATCATAACAAATTTCAAAATAAATTGAATTCCAAAATATATCATACCTTGCGGTCAACACTAAAATCACTTCCCTCATTAACTGCACTCATATTTAGCACATGAATACATAACCTAGGTAAGCACAATGTCAGCACTGAGACTTACTTCAACGTAATTCTTCTCACTTTGAACAGCTACCACTCATGCACAAAACACTTATCACATAATCACTTAATGCAGCAGAGGTCATAACTTGTGTGCACACAAGTCATCACCAACAAATCAGACATGTTTAATCCACTTGGGTATGAAACCACATGAAAGAAATAATTACAAATCGACACATATTACCCATACTTAATCACTCCATAATCAACTATTGACTGGTATGACATGAAAGATCAAAAAATTGAGTCATACCACATCCTTTCAAAAAATTCAACACAGGTCATCACTTGTGAGCAAACAGGTCATCACCAATAAATCATATAAATGTAATCAACTTGGCTATGAAACCACATCACAAAGATAATTACAAATCAACTCAAATCATACAAAGTGAATCACCCCATAAACAATTATTGACTGGTATAATATGAAAGTTCAAAAAATTGAGTGATACCACATGATTGCAAAAAATGCAGCACATGCCATAACTTGTGTGCACACAAGTCATCACCAACAAATCATACATGTTTATTCCACTTGCGGATGAAACCACATGAAGGAAATAATTACAAATCAACATAGATTATCCAAAGTGAATCACCCCTAAAACACGTATTAACTGCTATAGTTTCAGAGTTCAAAAATTAAGTCATACCACATTATTGCAAAAAATGCAGCACAGGTCATCACTTATGTGCACACAGGTCATCACCAAAAAAATAAGACAGTTTTAATCAACCTATTCAGAAAACTAGTATTCATGCACCTATCAAAGTACTTGGTTGATTAAAAAGCTACTTCTACTTCAACTTCGACTAATTTCACATCCAAAGTAAATCCAACAATGAACAATCATCTACTTCAAATGCAAAAAATCAAAACTTTGGGTCTGTTAAACACTAAAACAAATCTTAACACAACAAATAGAAAAAAAATCGTCATACCTCCAATCTCATACAACCACCGTCGTTCGTAGACCTGCAACCATTGACTATGTCGACTATGCCACCAAAAACAAAACAAAATCTCAGTTCCTTAACCAAAAAACCCACAACGGCGATTCCAAAAAAAAAACGACAAAATTGTTGGCGTATTACAGAAACGCAAAAAAAAAAAAAAACAGACTTACCAACCACGACGCTGAATCGGACAATGGAAAACACCAAAAACCCTAACTCCGCGAGGTTCGTCTTCTCCCTTCTTCTTCTTCGATTTCACTACAACACACGTCTTCTCCCTTTTTCTTCTTTCTTCCTTTCTCCTTTCTTCCTTTTCCCTTTCTTTCTTTCTTTCTTTCCCCTTTCTTCATTTTTGTTGGCTTTGCATAAAGAAAACCTATTTCTCACCCTTTCAATTTTCACGCCCGCACCCACTCATTGTCCATAACGTCTTTCTACAAAAAAAGTTTTAATAAAAAAAATAAACACCATGTCTTCATCTAAAATGGTTTTATGAACTTAATTTTAATTTAAAAAATAAAAGCCACCTATGCATGCCACCTCATGGAGTCAAAAAAGGGGTCAGAATATGGAGTTAGTTTATCATTTTCCATAAAAATTAATGTGTTTCAATATAACTTCAATATAAGTCTACATCAAAATTTACTAAACTTAAATATTACAATTTATCAGTTTCTGATACAGCAAATTCTCACTTACGCTATAACTTAAACTTCAGTCACAACTAATGATAAAGGGGTTTTATTTACACAATAACATTAATGTAACTGACGCACTGTGAAATATATTTAGACTAAGGAGAAACAAAGGTGAATCACATCTTTAAATACTGAACTGTACTACAACTTAGTCTTAGACGTGTTCAACATTTAATACGCATTAAGAGACTTGACAATTTATTAATATCATCTACCAAATAGAATAATTGTTATATATTAATATTGGACAATCTAGCATAATCAGCTAATCTAAAATATTTTAGACAAAAAATTTATTATTGAGTAATTCTTCTCATATTTTATATTTTAAGAGTTAAATATATTTTTTTATCTTTAAAATATTTTCAAAATTATATTCCGTTCTTAAATAAAATTATTTAATTATTTCATCCATCACTTTATAAAAATTACAAAAAAACATTTTCAAAAAACAATATGCGAAGTGTTTTTCATATAACAATTGGAGTTTTATTGTAGATTAATAATATAATTTCAATATTTTATTTGCCAACTAAACATTAGTGCATATTTGAGATTCTAAATTGTTTGATATGCTTCGGTTCTGACGAAAACGAAGCATATAAAAATTCAGTGACAATTTTACAATTTTAGTGAACTTTTATGTATCGATTGTCTTAATAATCAAACTGAAGCATAAAGACCTTTCTATTTGAGTTCATAAAGAACTAAAGTTTCATAGCTCTCAAAATTTTCAAAATTCTCGCTATTCTTTGTTTTGATTTGAGCGTAGAGGTTTAAGTCTCAACTCCTAAAAGATCAAAGCATAGAAGTTTTATGCCTCAGTTTACTCAGAATCAGTGCCTATAAGTTCATTTTATTTTCAAAATTGCCACTTTTTTAATTAGTTTATATGCGAAATGGCATCAGTTCTAGCATAACTGAAGTATGATGACATTATATGTTTCAGTTCATACATAACCAAGATCTAAATGTTTGTTAATTTTTCAAAGTTGTCACTGGACACATCCTTTTAGGCCTTGGTTCCACAAATAATCGAAGCATATTTGATTTTAGGCTTCAATTTTTGAAATAATGTGGCCTAAAGGTGTTTCTAAGATTCAAAAATGCAAAATGTTTGTAGGGGTGGCCACCTTTTCTATGTCGTTTCATCATCGTCTTCTTCTTTTTTTTTCAAACCAGCACAACCTTCAACCACTATTTTATCGTCACCATTGTCGCCCTTGTGCCATTAAACATCACTACCCTACGCCGCACCATCACAATGTCGAAATTGCCACTGTTTGGCGTCGTTGCTGATGCTAGTAAGTTTTTTTTTTCGTTTTGCGCTTTTTTTTGCTTTATTTTGCCATTTTTGTGGTTTCTTGCTTTTGGATGGTTGCGTTTTTTTTTATAACTTTGTGTTCATATACTATTGCATTAAGGTGAGATTGTGTAGCTTGATAAGTGTCAATAATAAGTAAATTTTCCATTTGAAATAGACACTTGTCATGTATCAAATGGTGTTATTTATGTATAAAACCAACCTCCTTTAGCTTAAGATAGAGAATGAGATATTGATAAATAGAGTTTCATAAATTATAAGGATACTTTGTTGTTTTGTAGTAAAAATAAAAGAAAATATGAAGTATGCCGCTGAGCCACAATACTGGAGCTGAGCCATGGAAGTAGAAAAGACAAGACAAAATATTTGGATTTTTTGGCTAAGCACAAGAAACGCAACTGAAACTCGTGAGAAAACCCTTTTTGCAAGAAAACCTAAAGCCCAAATCCATGAGGCTCAGCAGCCAAAGAAACCCTTCCAAGAAGGAAAGGTCACATGCTAAGCACTAGAACAAGGGGCTGAATTGAGGAGGAAACCCACTTGTGAAGTAACCCCTATGGCTGAGCATCAAAATTTGGGCTGAGCACCAAAATTTGGGCTGAGCACCATCCAAAAATTCCTATAAATAAAGATATTGGGTATTCATTCTAGGCATTGAGTGGAGGCTCCACAATGTAGTATTAGGACATAATAGAGTTTGTGAGGTACGAGGGAGGTGCTCTTAGTGTAGATCTGCTGAAATTGCATTATAATATTTTATGAGTAGCTGAACTCCCTCATGTTCAGGTTTGATGTAATCAATTCTTATTTTATTCACTTCTACTTCTTGGATATTTATCTTTGCTTTCATTCAGTTGTTTGTGGTTTGATTTATGCTTAATAATGACTTAATCACTCATCTATTTAATTGGTTTGGATTTTGAGTTGAGAAACCGATCTCAAACTATGGTCCAATCAAATCAACATACATGTACTAGTCAGTGCTATAAAATAATAAATATAGTGTTATACATAATGAATAATTCTTAAAACTTTTTAATTAAAATACGTCGATTGATTTTTTGAATGTTTTTATTCCGACCCAATAAAAACTCCTGTCATAAACTTGATTTCATTTTTGTATTTATATTCTTGGTTTTATTCTTACTTTTACGCCCAAAGCATGTTTGGTTCTTAATTAAAGATTTTCAAAGCGTCTTTCTTCCTACACCTCCGAGCATTTCTTTTGCACCTCCAATTTTTTTTTTAAATTTTCAAAATATCCTTTGGCCATTTAAAGAAACTCACGGACATCACACCCCCAAAAATACTTTTGGATGTCGACTTCCGGAAGTCAAAATATATGACTTCCGGAAGTCAAAATATATCACCGGATGTCAACTTCCGGAAGTCAAAATATATCACCGGAAGTCGACTTCCGAAAATCAAAATATATCACCGGAAGTCAATTTCTGGAAGTCAAAAATCATTACCGGAAGTCGACTTCCGGAAATCAAAAAACATTACGAAAGTCGACTTCCGTATATAAAAAAATTATATATTTTATTTTATTTTATTTTTTAAAACACGTATTAAAAATTATAAAACATATCAATTATAAAAAAAAAATTTAAAAATAAAAAAAATAATCAATAAAAAACTAAATAAAAAATTGAAAAATAAAATTAAAAAATAATTTAAATTAAAATAATAAAACTTTAAATTTAAAAAAAAAAAAAATATATATATATATATATATATATTGTTAAAGTTTTATTATTTGAATTTTAATTATTTTTTAATTTTATTTATTTTATTAATATTATTATAATTATTTTATTTATATATTTC
>Ga0214543_1004307_pt1 | contig 27100 bp, 20 predicted proteins | sample CNSS2metaG_FD_160094 | JGI IMG/M metagenome (GOLD analysis project Ga0214543, IMG submission 160094) | Root nodule microbial communities from cowpea collected in UCLA plant growth center, Los Angeles, California, USA - CNSS2 | ecosystem: Host-associated > Plants > Roots > Nodule | place: USA... | reverse complement strand
ACCAAAAATCAAACCCTATCATATACTTAATGAAAGATTGATTAGGCCACAACATGAAAAGTCATAAAATTTGCAATAGAAACAAAAAAGTATTAATTAGAAAGAGATCCTTCATAAGATTAACAAAAATGATAAAATGTTAAAAATTCATATACCACACACATCTCTTCACTAGACATCTGTTACATGCAGACTAACGCTGGCACCAGTAGAGTAGGAAAATAATGTACTTTATTCAAGAACTCTAATCCCAGTTCAGCACTAGAGTGACAACAGAACTAGATATGCATGGATGTTGAATAAAGAAATGGCCTTGTGAGGCCTAATATCTCTTCAGCTTAATTTCACAAAAATGAGACCCCCTTAACCTCCCTCGACCATCCTATTTAACAATCATACCTCCTCAAATTTAGTTATGCGAAATCAATAATGTTTAATTGAAAGGTTTTGTTCCGCTGCAACTTTCCTACTTCTTCTCTCAATCCCCCTCACAATATAGGCCAATACCAATCATGTGCAGGTTTAATAAAAAATAGTTACCGATTTGTTTCTACACTGCAAAGGCACTATTTTATGACATAATTTGTTTCTGCACTGCAAATATTTACCTAAGATGTGTATTTTCCCATTTATTTGTCAAATAATATTTTAATGGACCCCTAATCATTAGTAGTGCCCATTTCAAGGAATTTCTATTATTGATTGATATGCAAAGAGATTGTGAGTTTTGTTGCACTCATGAGTCATTTCAAATGAGATAAAAACAGAATATTACGCATTAACTCCACAAGTTTGGTCCATAAAATTATGATTATAATGATTTGTGATCAATTCGTGGTTTAAAATTATTACTATCAGATTTATGCGTATGGAATACAATATTACGCATTCACTCTATGTATGTCAAGATATTTTTCATTGTGTCTAAATCGTATGATTCAATAGGTAAATATGGTTTCAACCCATCTAAGCAATTAGCTAAACCATATTCTCTTATAACTATTACTCAGCTCTATAAAATCAAGAAATTAGAAAGCACTATTTATTGAATTTTCAGATGCAATTAGTACATCATAAGTGGCGTACCTGTTTATAGAATTTGTAAAGCCTATTACATCATCACCATCTTGCAAAAGTTACAGGAAATGAACAAGATAAATTAGAATAGAATGTTTTCTTCAACTGTCAAGAATCCCATCATGCTATGTCATAAATAGTCTACCAAAAAAACTACCCAAGTTCAACACAATGCTTGATATCAGCTAAGCATTAATCTCTAGTTTGATTAAGCTAAGTTAAAAACAATATCCATCCCAAGACCATCATTTACAAGCAAACACATCTACACCATATAGCACAATGATTAAAGGAATACCAGTAAATGTTGCAAATCTCAAGCACACCCAACGCCCCAGCACAATCTGCAGATGCAACAACCTGTATCATGACAAAACCACATAAACTTGAAAGCCTAAAAAATAACTCAAACAGAACTAAAATAATAAAGAAAATGGTTAGTCACCAACATAGATCCCCAAAACGTAAAACTATAAACCCATCACTTATAATTCTTTCCCAATTCGTGGAGGTTTTAGATTCCTTATTGTGCGCAAAGTTACTGTTTATGAAGGGGGTTTTGATTTGTTAACATGAATGTCATTTTGGACAGGGTTGGAGTATGAACCTCAACCTCATTGGGATGCGTTGCTGCCACAGAGTCACATTGCCTGAGTCAATGATGAAGGTCGACGTTGCTGCGTAGGATGGAGGTTGCTGCCAATTTCTTGTGTCTACGACGGAGTGTGGAGGTTTTCGGTGACTGTGAAGGTTTTCGATGACAGAGTGTTTCCGGTGGGTGTGAGGGTTCGAGGGTGAGGTGAGGGTTCGAGCGAGGTGAGGGTTCGAGAGTGAGGTGAGGGTTCGAGCGAGGTGAGGGTTTGAGAGTGAGGTGAGGTTTCAAGGTTTTTTTTTTACTTGGAAAAAAAAGAGTTCTCTGGGTAATACACGGTAAGTTTAAAATATTATATTTTTAATTAAAAATAATATAAGGTGTGTGGTGTTTTGTTGGCGAGTAAATCTAAGGTGAGGTGTGAATGGTGTGTAATGTGTGTGGGTGAGGTGGCAAGTTAATGTGTGCGTGAGTGGTGAGTGATTGTGAGGTGGTGCTAGTGTGTACGTTGGTGTTGTAATGTGCGCATGAGTGAAGTGGCAGGTTAGTCTGTGCATGGTGTCTGAGTTTGTGAGTGAGGTGAATTAGTGAGTTTAGTGTAGTGTGAAGGAGGGTTAGTTTTAGAAAATGGGTCTGGTGTGTGGGTTGGTTTGTGATTGGTGTTTAGTGTGTGTGTGTGTGTTAGGTGTAGAGGTATAAAAAAAGAGTAAGCGAGTATGAAAATAAAAGAGATATTGGGTTGCTAAAAAATGGGAAGAATAAGAACAATAGGGTACAATTAACATAAATTGGATTTTTATATGAATTATAAAAGTTGGGCCCAAAATAATTTTTATTTATTATCTTTTTAATTCTTGATTAAGATAACTAATTAACCTTCTAAAGAAAATTTAATTTTCTCTTCATACACCTTATTTCATTTAATTTAATTTTTATTATCATTATTTACTATTTAATATTTTTTATTTTCGAAAATCATTTTATTTGTTCGGATGAAATCAAGTTTTGACAAAAAGGTATTTAACTTGATTTTTTCAAAATAGTGCAGTTTTCACAAGGTTTTGAAGCTAGTTGATTTTCACAATAACATGTTGAATTACTGTAAATCATATCTAGGAGTTCGAAATCAGTTCTTAAATTGGCTAATTCTGATTATAGCTAATTAACTTTGTTAATATTTGGACATTCAATTTTGATATGTCCTTCTTTTCCACAATTATAACAAGAGAAACTAGGAGTCTACCTCTTTTTATTACCTTTATTGCCTTTCCTCTTGAGATAATTTCCAAACCTCTTAACAAGTAGATTCAAGTTCTCTTTGACACTTGATTGAGCCATCTCCTCCTTGGGTTCATCATTGGTTTTGGTGTTAGTCTTCTAGGCTATATTCTTTACCTTTTTCTCAGTTGACTCTTTCTCATTTAGCCTTTGCATCTTAATTTCGTGTTCCCTTAGCATACCAAACATTGCAGATGTAGTCATAGTGGATAAATCCCTTGATTTTGAGATAGTCGTGAGCTTAGGATACCAACTCCTATCAAGACACATTAGCAATTTGAGGCTTAGCTCTTCTTTATCAATTTGAGGCAATATTTGTGAATCTATTTTGCACTTCAGTTATTGATTCTCCTTGTTGCATCTTGAACAACTCATATTCTTGGATCAAGGCATGCTTCCTTACTCTTTTCACACCATTTGTTCTCTTATGAGTGACTTCAAGCACATCCCACATGTCTTTTGCACTTTTGCATTGAGAGACTCTAAAGAACTCATCCATGTTCAGTAAAAAGGTAAGGATATTCTTTGTTGTACAATAATATTGAGCATGCCTTCTTTCCTCTTCTTTCCATTGATTCTATGGCTTGTCAACCTGCTTATTATCAACAACATGTTTAATAGTGTAAGTTTCATTCATAATTGCATCCCAAATGCCTTGATCAATTGACTTAGTGAAACTTTTTGTTAAAATTTTCCAAAACTGGTAGTTAACACCACTAAACATAGTTGGGCTATGTATGGAGGAACCTTTTACAAAAGGAAGCTTGTTTTTAGCCATTTAAACAATTTTAGGATCAAACTTGAATAACATTCAAGAACCTTGCTCTAGATACCAATTGTATGTATCAAAATGGATAGTTTAGCCAAGAAGGGGAGGTTGAATTGGATTTATAATACTATGTTTACTTTTTAAAAACTTAAAGCCCATTTTCGTTGAATCAAACTGACCACAAATTCAGAATGCAAGTATTGCATAACTATACACTTTCAACTGATTAAAACCATAAAAACAATAGATTAAGTTGTTCATGCAATATGATTTAACAGGTTAAAATTTAAAATCAATCAGCTGGTATTTTGGGAAATTATGCAGAAACGTGAAATGCATGAAACTCACTCAAACAACATGCTTTATCAACCAAGATATGTTCCAATCAATATATCTAACTTAGTTGTATTACCAGATAACGTGAAAACACATGCACACCTTACAAAGATTGATTTAATTTTTTTTCTTGAGAGTTAGATGATAAACAAGATAAGGGAGATATGATCACACATCACAAAGCTACATCCAGCTTATTAGGATAAACAGGGCTTGATCATGCACTATATTAAAAGTTTTACAAAATCACTCATAGATTACACTTTTGAATAAAGCAAGACACTAACATTCTTGAATCCCACAAGAATCTTATCTCTAACACTATAAGAATCCAACTTACATACCTGAAATCAGACCAGGAACAATGCAGAAGCACAAGAACAACCAGACTTGCTGGAGGCTCTCCCTAGCTAGGCAAACACGTCTTCTTCATGCTTCAACCAAGAAAAAATGCTTCAAAGATAAACCAAGATCAATCAACAACTGCATAATGTGTAATCCAGAGAAAAAGAGTTTCCAAATTCGTATCACTATTTTTTGCGATAAAAAATCTCAAGTTTTGTCTCATCTCTCTAAAAAGCAACTTATATAGCTTGGTCATAAGTGAATTCAACAGGTTGATTTTTTTTTATAATCTGTTGATTTCACTTAACTTAAGTGAAATCATTCAATTGAATAATAATTCAACTAATTGATACATTCATACCAAAACTATATGTAACAAACTTTTTAACTTGTTAAAAACTTTTTTAATAGATTAAAAAGGGCACACCCAAGACAAAACGACATCTAACCTATGTTATATGGTCTACGAATACAATACAAACAACAAGCTCCATGATCTTTAAGTTAATTGCAGATTTAGCAGATCCCTAGCTTGATGATCAATGCATCTTCATTAATTTTCCATCAACCTCATATGATCTCATGCACTTGCTTCTTCAAATGCAAGACTTGTGCTAACAGTTCCACTCTAAAAAATATGGCCGAGGAGTGGAGGTGCCGAAAGTTTGAAAGAAGGTTGAGGCGTAAAGTGGCGAACATATTTTCATTATTTTTTCTTTTCTATTTTTGTACTTCTTTTGTAGCATTTTATTTTTTATCTTTTGTAAACTATTTTCTCTCATTTTGAAATCAAAACCGTGGCCACTACATAAAAAAAATAGATTATATATTTCTTTTCAAAGCTAAAAAAGAACACGAAGCACAAAACGGAAAGAAACCTATTAGAATAATAAATAGAGCATGAAACTCAACAGAACATAAAAGAAACTTAACTTTAAGAACTTGTCAATGAACTAATGACAAGTATGAACTCAAATATGCAAAGTAAGCACACTCAAATGGATGTATATGGTGAAGTTTTGAAAACTCATTTGAACATATATTTTTGTTATTTTTGCAAAAGCCGAACTAGAGAAAATGACATAAAAAGGATTAGACCTCGATGGATTTAAAAATCAAAATGACCCACACATATGATATGAATTTGTACTGTCCTTGTTGTCCTAGCCTGACCTGATTCATGAAGATGGATAACACATCCCAAAGATGACATAAAGTTTATGGGCCCGAGAATTAGGCCTAAATTGTCTTGTTACTAGTTGATATTCTATTAAGATATTTTGACCAGTCGAATATTATTTTTGTTACTACTTTGCCTATAAATTAAAGGTTGACTCCCAGGATCATGGGAACAATTTTCTCGCCTAAATGTTCTCTATTTCAGTTTAGGTCAAGAGAATTTTTCAATTTTTTGCCAAAATAATTAACACCCATCCCTAATACATTATCGACGAATATATCCGTTGATAATGTCAAGGAAAGAATTGTCAGGCATAGACCAGTGGAATAATACGTCGGTAATGTCCATATTAAATTGCTCTGTTATTTACTGACGAATTTTGTGCCATTACCGATGGATAAAATCCTTCGGTAAATAAATAACTAATATCAGAATCGCATTTCAATTTCTTCCTCCCCCTATTCCAGTTTACCCCGAAAACGTGAAAACACGAGATCTGTCACCCTAAATCGATCCACCATCGCCGGCTACCCTACCGTAATTTCACTTTGCCGGTGCTGTGAACGTTGTCGCTGCCATTGACTATGTTGTCGACCCTCGTCGTGTTCGTGGGTTGAGGGAACACAGTGATTTGTGTAGGTCTTCCCAGCAAGTGCGTTCTCCGACCATCTCACTCTGATTTTATTATTAGTAGGGGTTGTCGTTGGATTCTCGTGCATTCTCCGACCATCTCACGGTGTGTTTGCCAATGTTTGCCAAATACCACGGTCATTGGATTAAATTGATTGATGCATAATGTGATACCTTCTATTTCACTCTTTAAGTTTTATAATACTTGAGCAATATCAGACTTTTCCCTTGCTTATGTTTCAATTGTTGCTTTCTCTTGCATGGCTTGTTATTGGCTTCCAATTGTTTGATATATGGCATATGGAATTATAATTGTGGGGTTTCTACGCATGCTTCCCCTTTTCAAGGCTAAGATGGTTTTGTTTGATGTCCAAAACAAGCGATGTATACTTGGTCAAGCATATAGTCATTCATTTGCATCTTGCAATGTCCATTTCAGACTTTAGGCCTTAAATTCTTGCATCTTATTAGCTTAGAACAAATTGGTCATGGCCAGCTCCTATTTTAGTGGCATTCTGCATTTGTAAACTTTATTCTGCACCACTGCACCAAACCACCACTGCACTGAACATTGATCTGTATGGAAGTATAAAAAAGGCCGCCTTCAATTCTCCCTTTTAGATTTTGAATGTTAATACATATGAAGTCATTGCATATTTTTTCATCTATTTAAAACTTTATCGACATTGGTTTGTCCAATTCAATGTTGATTCTACTAAATTAATGTAGTTAATTACATTAAAATTTTAGAGGGGCCTTAAACAAATTTTCTAAAGTATCCAACTTATCTTACAAAGCTACATATTTTCCTTCTTCATTCAAGATTATTCCCTTTCATCACATCTAATTTGGAAGGATCCAACAAAGTCAGCGTTGTTGCTTGGCCATACAAGGTACCCACCACTCTCCCTAAACTTTTTTCAAACATTTTTACTCTTTCCTATGCTCTGTTTGCTTGAGTTATTGCTGATGCATCTTTAGCTTGTAGTCTACTTAATGACTTCTTGCATGAATCGTGGGCTTCAACAAATATATGTATCCTATATTAGCTCCCATTCACATCAACAGATATAATGTTTTTCTAAATTATTAGTAATTTGGCAAAAGAGTTGTATTTAGATGTCAAAAGGAGCATGAAAACTACATAATACCAGTTTTCTGCTTCAAACATGTTGTCATGTGCCACCTTTCAACTCTTTCTTGTGCTCTGAAAGTTTCTTCTCCATGTTGCTAGAACATGCCACATCTTGTTTAATTCACCTATATAAAAAACAAAGTTATTATCTAAGCAAAGTCTAATTGATAAAAGAATGCTGAAAACTAGGATAACCACTTCAATTAAAAAGAAGTGCAAAATTTAACCTAATCAAACCTAGAATGCATTTCATAATAAGCTAAAAATAGAGTTGTAGTAAACTAATGAAAGACAATATGAACAAAGTGTCTAAGTAAGTGTAAAAATATAAGAGCAGATGCAGGAAAATTAATGCTACTATAAACTAGTACTCAAATTAATATGCAAATGATGAAGAAATGCTATAATATCCATCATGAACCTATAGAACTCTGAAGAGACATGAATGGAAGAGGTTTCACACCTCAATTCTACCTAAAATGTCTACTTAATAAAAAATAGAAAACTGTTTGATGAAATGCAGTGTTATAGCTCCAATTCTCAAAATCATGTGTTGAACCAAACTTGGCAACACATGCAATAACATTGGTGCAGATTTTATGCACATTTTACAGCATAAGAAATTTGGTGCAGATTTTGTGTTCTGAATAAATGTGATGCTTCCATTCGTGGTTTAACTATTTGAAGATGTAAAGTATGATGCAAATTGAGTGTAAACACAAGTGTTTGTACAGAATATTAAGGAAGTCGAAAATACCTAAAAACTAGTTAATGGGTAAAAAATTCCAAAATGCATGAAATTGAGTCATAGATGATTCAAGGATATCCTATACTAAACCAACATACTAAATTGCAAAGAATCATAAAAAATCATAGAAAAGCAAAATCAAAGATGAAACAAGTAAAGTGAGTGTAAAATGGCCTGTAAATAGTGCCTAAAATGCATATGAAGACAAACAATGAGTTTCAAGTGTTGTAAATGCTTTGAACATGTTTCAATATGATGTAATAGGTAAAATAAACAGTGAGGACCCTCCACCAATCATAGTTTCACGAAACCACTATCCAAACCCCACCTTCAAGTAAGAAAAGTAAGCTAATTATGCACATGCTTGTGTGATCCGGGTTCAAAACCTGTAGCAGTGTGCAAATGCATGATTCTAACATATAGACATGGTTAATATGATGCTAATGAGTTACTAAAATAGTGAATTTTCCTAAAGAACTAGTGGAGAATAAAAATCCTAATTCTAGGTGATCTAGAAAACCTATGTTAGATATTGTTTGATATTATTAAGATATTGTTAGAAATTGTTAATCACAATATAAAAAAATATCTTTTATTTACTCTATTTATTTTCAGTTACTCTTTTTAATTGTACCTCTCTTTATTATAAATAGATTACCCTATGTGTGATTTACACACAAGGGAGATTAATCTTAAATCATATTTTGTATCTTCTCAACAAGGTATCTAAAGCTTAAGGTATTTTTTAGCATTTTTTTTCATTGCCCTTGTCGCTGCAACCACTGTCGCCACCGTTGGAACTATCGCCGTCGTTGTCGCCACCTCCACCGTTGCCGGAGCAGCCGCCAGCGCCAGAGCCGTCGCCAGAGTTTTAGTTCCGATTGGTGACCATACGGTTCTAATCGTCCCGGCCAGGCAACCTTAACACCACCGGAATCATCGCCATTGAAGCAACAACGCTCCCTCACACGCCATTCAAAGTCATGCCTCTTCTAGTTCCTCCATGGCGTCTTTCGCTGCCTCTTCCAGTTTGGCAATCTCTTATGGTGTGTCTGACCCGTCCATTTACACTAACTATGTTAATGTACACTTATCCGTTAATAAGTTAACTGGCCCTAATTATGCCACATGGTCATTAGATGTCCGATTATGGCTTAAGAGTCAAAGGTATGTTGATCATCTTTCCTCGAAAGCACCTACTCTCACTCCTGCTGAGGCCGACTGTTGGGAAACCATTGATGCTCAATTATGTGTGGTTCTTAACTCTTTCGTTCCTACGAAACATATACTCAAATATGGGAGCATGCCAAGTTATTATACACCAATGATACTTAACGTCTCTATGGTGTATGTTCTAAATTTGCATATCTTATTTCCTCTATACATCAAACCTCAATGACTGATTATATGGGCAAAACTCATGCTCTTTTTCATGAGTTCAATGAGTTATTGCCTCCTTCCCCCGACCCTGCCACAGTGATCGAGCAACGCTCAAAGTTCTTTATGCTCGACGCATTACACGGGCTTGCTGATAAATATTCACATATTCGTGATCAAATTTTGGGTTACCCGATTGTCCCCACCTTGATTTCAACCTGCTATACTCTTTTGCGTGTACCAGAACAACCCAACACTGATACACTTGCTTCTATTGATGATTCTTCTGCGTTGGTATCACACCGTGATGACCGGACTCGCCCTTGCAAATAGGGAAAAGGCGTCCTAAGTGTGAACATTGTGGCAAGATCGGTCACAAGATTGACAAGTGTTATGCATTACATAAGTGTGAACATTGTGGCAAGCCAGTTCACAAGATTGACAAGTGTTATGCATTGCATGGTCGTCCTCCTCGCTTTGCTGCAGCTTTTTAGACCAACCTTTCCCCACCTTCGTCTACTAGGGATCCTCCTTCTTTTGTTTCATCTGATACACCTACTATGTTCAACAAATTTCTTAAATGGTATAAGGATCAACAATCTTCTAGTTCCACTGCATCTGTCGCTTACACAAGTACATCTTTTGTTGGTCTTACTCGATCTTCTTCTCCTAGTCCTTGGGTTTTTGATTCAGGAGCCACTGATCATATTACTGGTAACAAAACTTTGTTCTCTTCTTTATCCTCTCCTAATCCTTTACCTTTTGTTACACTAGTCGATGGTTCTAGAGTCTCATCTCATGGTGTTGGCATTGTTAAACTTTTCCCTTCTTTAACCATTGATAATATTTTTTATGTCCTTGGGTCTCCTTTTAACCTGTTGTTCATCAGTCATCTAACTCGTTCTCTTGATTGTGTTGTTTCTTTTACCAACAATTTTGTGTGTTTATAGGACCAGAGTTTGAAACAGGTGATTGGCACAGAATGTGAGTCTCACTACACACGTTGGTGTAGTTATGGAGTCTCCCTCTCTTCTTCATGCTTAGTTAGGTCATCCAAGCCTTGCCAAGTTACAGCAGCTTGTCCCTACTTTGTCCAAGTTACCTCGTTTAGTGTGTGAGTCGTGTCAATTAGGCAAGCATAGTCGTACTTCCTTTCCTCGTAGTGTCACATGTGATGCTTCGTCCCCTTTTGCCTTGGTTCACTCTTACATTTGGGGTGCTAGCCGTGTTAAGTGTACTTTAGGTTTTCAATACTTTATTAGTTTCATTGATGATTATTCCAGATGTACTTGGTTATTTTTAATGAAACATCGTTCGGAATTATTTCATATCTTTCAATATTTTTTTATGAAATTAAAACTCAATTCAGTGTTTCTATTAGAGTTTTGTGCAGTGATAATGGCCGTGAATATATTTCTCATTCTTTTAAACAATTTATGGCTTCTCACGGTATTCTACATCAAACTTCTTATGCTTATACCCCTCAACAAAATGGTGTAGGTGAACGTAAAAATAGAAATCTTATTGAAACAACTCACACTCTTTTAATTCATGGAGAGGTTCTTGAACATTTTTGGGGTGATGCTATTTTTTCTGCTTGTTATCTCATTAATTGCATGCATTCTTCGGTTTTAAAGAATACCATACCTCATTCCATTTTATTCCCTCATGAACCTTTTCATCCCTTACCTCTAAGAGTTTTCAGGTCTACATGTTTTGTTCATAAATTTAGTCCTGGCCTTGACAAGCTTTCTCCTAAATCACATAAGTGTGTTTTCTTAAGGTTTACAAGATCACAAAAAGGATACAAATGTTTTTTCTCCTTTTCTTAACCGTTATTTTGTGTCTATAGATGTCACCTTTGATGAGTTCTCCCTTTATTTTATGAGTCAATCTTCACCTCTTACTCCATCCAATCCTGACAATTCTCCTAGTACCTTTAAAGTACCTATTATTTGTGACCCTCTTACTGTGTCTTCTTCACCATCAGTTCCTGCTCCACATTTTTCAACACCCAATTTCGTTCGGGTGAATAAATTTCTTTTCAAAAAAAAAAGGTTTTTAGTTAATGGAAAATAAAAAAAAAATGTGAAATCAAATTTTCTTCATAGATTTTCAAACTTTAATTTTCGAAAAAAAAAAGAAAAAAGAGAATTTCAAAAAAATAGAAGGGAAAACAAAAGGAAGAGCCAATTTGTTATTAATTATCACACTCCTTTTCATGAGCCCAACAACTCAAATATTGTATACTCTTTTGTTCGTGATAGAGAAAAGAGAAATTAGTGATATGATTTTAATCCTTAGAAGCAATATCTCTTCAAATGATAAGAATCAATACCACTAATTGGAATTGATTTTGTGCTCTGATTTGTTAATGATTAGAATCAATATTATTGATCTTGATTGACATTATGCTTTGATTTACTATGATTTGATTCCCATAATATGATGTTATCATGACCAATTGATTTCTTATATTATTCATTACAATTAAGGCTGAGATTGCATTGATATTGCAAGGTGTGAGTATAAATATACACTCTGTCATACAAAAAAAAAGAAAAAAAAACTCTACACTTCTCTAATTATTTCCCATCACCACTCCCACATACACACCTCCTTTCTCATCTCTCTTTAAAAAAAACACATTGAAGGAGGTAGGAAAAAAAAGAAGAAAACATTCTTTACACTCTCTCTTCCTCCCATTACCACCCATATAGACACCTCTCATCTTTATCTCTATTGGAAAAACAAACACAAAAATAGTAGAAAAAGGAAGCAAAAACAAAATGAAAAGAGAAAAGGTGAGGAGATATTGAAAATTTTTAAGGTACATCACTCTCAATTCTTTCATCTTTTGATTAAATTTTTTTCAATTTTCATTCTTTTTTTTTAAATCATAAAAAATATTTTTCCCCTTTCTTTATTGTCTGCCAGGCTTCTCCCATCGCAAGACATCCAATTTAGACTTTTTTTTTTCCTTTCTATATATATATATACAAATGATCTAAAAATAAAAAATAGTTTTCTTTGTTTACTCTTTTATATTTATTTGGTTGCTCACGTCGCAATGACATCCACTGTAAGGCCCAGTTTTTCTGCCGCTTAAGCGAGGGAACTCCTCTCGCCTGAGCGAGGGCTTCTGGCCTGAGCGAGATGCATTATGGGCCTCACTATTTTCTTCAATTGAGTGTTATAAATTGTTTGGTTGATTGATGTGTTTTAAGTATGAAGTATGAGAAATGGCATGAAATATATGTGGTATGGGTTGAATTGATATATTGATGTGGCCTTAGCATGTAAAGTGAATGAGATGGATGTTATTGAAATGGCAATGGTATTGATATGAGATGAAACTCTACATTCATGAAATTGGTGAATGAGGTGGTATGGTACAACATGGAATACGAATGGGAATTTGGTTACAGATGTTGACCCGAGGTTGGAATGCATGATTACTGTTACTTGGTTGTATGAATATATTTGGTATGAGTCAGTGCATAATTCCTTGGAGTTTCTAGGTGAGACCTCAGGGTCGTGCTTCAGTGGCCGGGACGTAATTCCATGGCCCTTATTAGTGGGTGTCTATGGTGGTGCCCTATCTATATAACTTGGTAAGGATTCAAGGTAACGATTGCATCCTGACACTCTAAGGAGTCAGTTAGTCTCACTTAGAGCAGACTGACTCCTATGGTGAGAGTAACAAGAGGCCTGAAACTCATCAAGGGCTAACCTTGTGTGTGAGGGAATTGATTCATTGTAACACTTGTAACACATAGCTCGGGGGTGAGTAGAGGTATCCACCACAAGTGCAAGCATCCGCTGAATCCGACCAGGTTATATGTATCCGGATGAGTTGAGTCGAGTCTTAGTGTATTGTTTGGAAGGTCATAACATGCTTGGATGATGTGTGTATATTGGACTGTGAAAGTATATCTGATTGCATGATGAAATCTTTTTGCCTCTAGCATACCCTTTGCTTGTTTGATTGCCTTGTATGTTGTTCTTCTACCTTTGCGATGATCATCAATTTATTGGGCTGCATATTGGACTGTGAAAGTATATCAAATGCGAGAGGTACTCGTGGTCAACAGGGGAGAGATGATTTCGCTGCATAGTCTACTTGGGTTGGACTTCACGTTTTATTTGGGCTTTTCTTTAGGGCTAAGGCCCGTGTATTGTATTGTCCCTAAGGCTTTATTTCGAATACTGGCTATCTCTTACTCCTTTTGGGTTGTAGGCATTGTAGTGAGCTTTAGTATTTTCTTTTAAGTACCTTGGATAACTGTAAGGAGTGACCTTATACTCCACAACTTGGCTCTTTATATTATCCGGTGTAAGATTTCATTTAATTATGTTATTATTTAAATGGGATGTTACATCCACAACTACTCTAAAATAACTTTAAAAAAAATATTAAAAATTTATAAATGATTAAAAAAAATAAAAAATAAAAGATTAGAATAAAAGAATTTATTTCAATGTCTGTCCGAATGCTCGCGTCGCGTGACACCAATATTAAAATAATACTAAAAATTTAAATAAAAAGGTTTTCAAAAATATTAAAAAAATTAAATCATATTTCAAATAGTTTTTCCAAATAGTTTTTTTCATAAAGAACTACGTAACCCTGATTCTCCATTGTGAATGGAGATACGTAGGAGCGAGGATTAATCCTCGTCGGGCCCAAAAAACGAAAAAAATATTTTGGTTTCTTTTGTAAATTCATTTATTATTATTTTGCGAGAAAATAAATATTTTGAAAAACCAGATAACTTTTGCACATTTAATTAAAGGTATTGTCTTAGGACGGACGTTGTGGGGTGCTAATACCTTCCCCATGCGTAACCGACTCCCGGACCCAAAATCTGGATTTTCGCAGACCTTGTTTTATCCTTTTAGGTTTTCCTTAGTTTTCCAAAATAAACTATGGTGGCGACTCCAAACTCTGTTTTTTCTTCAAATTTCATTTTTGGTTCGTCGTCCCGTCGCCATTTTCGGTTGCGACAATAGTCAGTTTCTCCTCCAGATCCTCTTCAGGTTTATAGTCATCAAAACTGATCACAACCACCACCGTGTGACTCCACTCAAGTGCCCACTACTTTGTCTCTGTCGGCTTTGACACCTAAGTCTGACCTTTCTATTACCCTCCGAAAAGGTATGCGTTCTACCTGTAATCCCTCACCCCATTATATTGCTTTGAGTTATCATCACTTGTCATTACCTTTTTATACGTGTCTTTCCTCTCTTTCTTCTATGACCATTCCAAAAGCTGTTCGTGAAGCTTAAGCTCATCTTGGTTGGTGTCAAGCCATGACAGATGAACTAAGTGCTCTTCATAACAGTGGAACTTGGGAACTAGTCTCGTTACCATTTGGGAAATCTGTTATTGGTTGCAGGTGGGTGTTTGCTATCAAAGTTGGATCTGATGGTACTATTGATCGCCTCAAAGCTCGTCTTGTGGCCAAAGGTTATACTCAAAGTTTTTGGTTGGATTATGGAGATACATTTTCCCCCGTGGCAAAGATGGCTTTTGTTCGTTTATTTATCGCCATGGCTGCTCTTCAACAATGGATTTTTTATCAACTGGATGTAAAAAATGCTTTCCTCAATGGTGATTTAGAAGAAGAAATCTGTATGGAGTAACCTCCTAGGTTTGTTGCTTAGGGGGAGTCTTCTAGGATGGTATGTCATCTTCGCAAATCCCTATATGGCCTAAAACAATCTCCTAGGGCTTGGTTTGGAAAGTTTAGCAATGTTGTTTAGCAATTTGGCATGACTTGGTGTGAAGTAGATCATTTTGTCTTTTATCAACACTCGAGTGCTGGATGTGTTTACTTGATAGTATATATTGATGACATCGTTCTTATAGCGAGTAACAACCATGGCATCTCTTAGTTGAAACAACATCTCTGTCACCATTTTCAGACCAAAGATCTTCGCAAACTCAGATATTTCTTGGGTATTGAGGTGGCACAGTCCAATGATGGTATTGTTATATCTCAGAGAAAGTATGCCATGGATATTCTAGAGGAAACTGGGTTGGTGAGTTCAAAGTTTGTTGATACATCCATGAATCCCAGTACTAAACTACCAAATTAGGGGGAGCCTATATCTGATACTGAGCAGTATAGAAGATTGGTTGGGAAATTGAATTATCTTATAGTCAATGTGGTAAGCCAATTTCTTAATTCACCATGTGAAGATCATTGGAAAGCAATCATTCGTATATTAAGATATCCCCTTGAAAAGGATTGTTATATGGTTCTAATTACCATACAAGAGTTGTTTGCTATTCAGATGTTGATTGGGCAGGATCTCCTTCTAATAGAATATCTATGATAGAGGTCGTATCCCACCAAATTAAAATAGATTAAATGCAATACATGGTAACCAACCAGAGTCGTCTCCCAATGACCAATGTTGTTGTTCAAAGCTTCATTTTCATATTGAAACATAACACCAAAAAAAGGGGTTTGGCAGATTCAATTTCAACACAAAATTACTAAAATCTAATAACAAAACTTAATTAAACAGATTACAAAATGTATTGATTCCTTGATTCCACTGAAAATCCACCAATAACATGTTACCAAATCAAATATCTTATCCAATTTACTCTCATGAAACCCGAATTAATCAAATATGCCAAAATTAACACGACTTCATTATGCCATGAAGCATAGCACACATCCTCTTTCAATTTCACATACACACAGATTAAGCAACTATGGCAGAACCGAAACTCACTAAGCATGAACAAGGGCTCTGAAAGTGTACAAAACATGGACCTATGATTAAGCATCACAAATTCTCATTTCATTCAAATTTACGAATTGAAAGGATGAAGAGAAAACAAGAACCAAAGTGCACTGCAAAACATCAACCTCATGGTTTCAATTCAATTTCTTCAAGGAATCAATACAAAAAGCTTAGCTAGACATGGAAATGGAGCATACAAGCCCTTCAAAATGGGAATCACTAAAACAGAACATCAAACCCTAACTTGGGTATTATTCAAACGCAATTTCAACATCAAAAGAGAAATTTTAAAGCTTCAATTGAACGAAAAATGTTGTTGTGGTATAAAAACCGAAAACCCCATCAATGGGTGTTGTTCCAACTCAATACAATTCACAAAATGAGATACCCAAGCTAGCAAATGAATTCAAAACGTAAAACCCACATTGGGAGCTGTCAAATGCGCATGAAAATGGTAAAAACGAGTGCTACAACATGAAAAATGAAAGAAACACCTCCATGGTCACCCACCAAAGCTCTCAAAACACAAAAATGGAGGTTGGAGGAGATGATGTGCGGTTGCATGTCAAAATGACCTAAACTTCCCGTGGTCAAATCAATTTTGCCACTACTAGGTGCAGAATTACAAAAAAGCCACTACTAAACCTTAAATATTGGCCCATTCACTTAGATGACATAGAAATGACGTGGAAATGACGTGGCAACTCTCTTCATCTAAAGATTAATGTCCAAGGTCCAAAATTGCTTCACCCAAGTACCTAAAAATAATTCAAAACGACAATTAGGCCAAATAATGTAAAATTAACCCAAAATCGGATCAGTGGCCCAATAAAGTCCAATAGATGAAAATACACTAAAGATAAACAATTAAGCACTAAATAACTATCAAATGGGTACACAAAGGCTAGGAGATGTTACTCAAATGACACTTGTGTGTGACAATCAGGCCGTTATTCATATTAGCTCTAATCTTGTCTTTCATGAGAGGACCAAACACATTGAGATTGATTATTATTTCATTCGGGAAAAGATCATGTCTAGAGACATCAACATTGAGTTTGTTAACTCAAGTGATTAGTTAGCAGATATTTTTACTAAGTCTTTACGGGGGCCTAGAATTGATTATATTTGTAACAAGCTTGACACATACGATTGTATGCTCCAACTTAAGGGGGAGTGTTAGATATTGTTTGATATTGTTTAATATTATTAAGATATGGTTAGATATTGTTAATCACAATATCAAACAATATCTTCTATTTTCTCTATTTATTTTTAGTTACTCTTTTTAATTGTACCTCTCTCTATTATAAATAGATTACCCTATGTGTGGTTTATACACAAGGGAGATTAATCTCAAACCCTATTTTCTTCTCAACAACCTTAAATGAGCATATCACACTAAAAACTTGTAAAATGATTGGAATGAGATAATTGAAAGCTCAAACATGTTTCAAATCACTAAACCAAGATGCTAAGATGCTCAAACATTGATTTGGAGCTTTGACTTGAAAATTCAACCTTTGGGTCAACTCTCCATCAAAAGTGACTTTTATAGTGGTTGAAATGTGAACCCTTGTTGGATTTCTTTGTTTAGCAACCTCTAATCACTTTTAATGTGTTAGTTCCCTATATACAAGAAAACTAGGCTAAAATAGGCTAACTAGTTAGTCTCAAACTACTAAAAAGAAGATTAAGGGTTAGTTGTTAGTAAATGGAAAGAAAAATGTACTCTAAAACGATTCAATAATACTAATGAAACAATGCAAAATAGCAAACACATATCACACTCTCGTCTCAACTTTTAAAGAATTAAAATGAGGATTTTTCTTAAAATTGAGTGTGTGGGGTTTAAAATGGGGTGTGAAAATGGTATTTTCATCCTTTGGCCATGCATAATATGATGCAAGTGGGCTTTAGAAACAAACAAGTGAACAAAATAGAAAGAGAATTAAAAAATGACTAGTTCAAGTAAAATGAGTGCAAAATGGCTTGTAAAGAGTGCCTAAAATGCATATGAAGACAAAAAATGAGTTTCAAGTGTTGTAAATGCTTTGAACACATTTCAATATGATGTAATAGGTAAAATAAATAGTGGAGACCCTCCAACAATCATAGTTTCACGAAATTACTATCCAAACCCCACTTTTAAGTAAGAAAACTAAGCCAATTATGCACATGCTTGTGTGATCAAGGTTAAAACGTGTAGCAGTGTGAAAATGCATGATTCTAACATCTAGACATGGTTATATGATGCTAATGAGTTACTAAAACAGTGAATTTTCCTAAATAACTAGTCTAGAAAACCTTAAATGAGCATATCACATTCAAAACTTGTAAAATGATTGGAATGAGATAATTGAAGGCTCAAACATGTTTCAAATCACTAAACCAAGATGCTAAGATGCTCAAACATTGATTTGGAGCTTTGACTTGAAAAGTCAACCTTTTGGTCAACTCTCCATCAATAATGACTTTTATAGTTAATCCTATACCAAAGTTCATCCTTAAGGTTTCACCCAAAGCCTCGTAGGCCACGCACATCCAAATCACCAAGCAATTACTTTAGCATGGACCCAAGATATATGATGCTTCCACGAACCTACCCGCTCGTGGTCTTGGGTTTACGAACCTCCCCGCTCGTAGTCCAACTTTACGAACCTCCCGACCCATAGTCCAATACACGTGATCCAACAACTACGAACCTCACCGCTCGCAGTAGCCCTCAAGTGTGAGCACGAAACATACGAACCTCCCTGCTCGTATCCTCACAAGAGAGCATCATAATATGAACCTCCCCGCTCATATCATCACATGTTCACCACAAACCATGAACCTACTCGCTCATGACACAAACAAGCATCTCCTGGTCCAAGTCCCAAATCACAAACACATAAAACATAAATCAAAAGAGCACACTACTCTCTGTGCTATCGCCTGGCGCTACCTAAGCACTGCCAGGCAAAATCACAGCACAGATCGCCTGGTGGAACCCTTTCTCTATCAAGTGCTAGACAAAACCAAAGTCATTTTCTGACAGTAGTTGCCTGGCAAAACCACCCTTGCCGCCAGGTGCCATGCGGTCCCAATGGGCTCTGTTTGGCCGCTATCGCCTAACAACTCGCCTCGCGCCGCCAGGCGCCATGCCAGTAGAGTTAAGGCTACTATTTTTTTTTTGCACTTTGGATAGGTTCTCAATGAACCAAAATAATCCACAAGCAATCCAAAACATCAACCACACTTATCTAGTCATATTAGCATGACTGAATAACAATTGAACACATTCATACACCCAATGGGTTCACAGTTCAGATCATACCATTACTCAATTATTAATAGAATTCACCACATATAACATGCATCAATCCGTATATATTCATATATATACTCCATCATTTAAATCCATGTTAGCATTCAATTTCAACTTATGAATAAAGCATGCTCAAATAAAATATAAAGTAGCAACATTATAACAACTTAAGAACATGATTCTATGCACCAATGCAAATTTATATAGCACTTCCCACCTCCTATGCAAAAATTTAATTTATATTGATACACATGCATTCACCAATAAACCAATTCTAAACATGTGACTAACCCAATGGAACATTCAAATTCATAGAGACTTACAACATAACCTAATCATGCTTCTAACTCATGCCACATTAGTAGTTACCTGAAATTATCAAGAGGTTATTCATGCATTTTAAAGACTTCAAAACCAGCAATCGTGCATAACATACATCTCTAGCTAAAGACATCTAAATAAAATCTCCATCGTTCAAAGTAAGGAACATTATGTTATGGACTACCTATCAAAATTTCACCAAAATTGACGGTTAACGATCAGGAAACACAGTTTCATGAAAACTGTGCAGACTAGAAAAATTTGTGGCGCCCAGATATCAAGAACCTAGTGCCTGGCGATACAAAGCTAGTGCGTATAATTCTGGAAAAATCCCAAATTGTTCTGCACCTACGTAAACCCTAAAACCCCAATTCAACAATTCCAGCATTCGACTTGGCATAATCTTAATGTTCCAACATCATAAAGAGTTCATGCTTGCTGAATTTATAATTAATTTCTTGAAACATATCAAAAATTATAAACAAGTATCACATTTTATTCATCCCCAATCCAAACATGAACAAGAACCCCATATTATATGATGAATCATACCAATTTCATATAAAACTTAATTCCATTGACTCAATCACATTAAATTTCCACCCATTGTATATTTATAGTCAATTTAAGTTTCGTAGTGATACCCCGAACCAGCACAGACCAAGAACTTGAATTTCCAATTCGCGTTGCCTGGTGGGTATAACGCGTTCGCAACGCAGTTCATCATAAACCCCAAAAATTGGGCTCAGGCACATGCGTCGCCTGGCGGGTTTTCATGACCGCTAGCCGGTTTTTGGAAAATTTCCAGAAACGCGCACAACTTAGGAGTTTGACAGGGACAAAGGCATCATACGATTGTCATACAACACAGAATCATATACAAATAAAGTTAAATACAAAAGACAACTACCCTAACCTAGGATTATATTATCACTCATCATGATCAAGCACTTTATTATGTTACACACAAATGGCCTACATAAGACTCGAACTCAAGTCCTTTCATAAGAACCAAGTACTCTCAACCATTTGAGCTATTACTTTTCCATGTCACAACAATTAATATTGAATGACATAAAGGCTTCCACTACCCGCATTTACAAATTATTTATTTATTTAAGGGTTAAATATGTTTTTGGTCCCTTAACTTTTAGTGAATTTTGAAATTAGTCCATTTTGAAACTTTGGACTAATTTAGTCCTTCATCTTTCGGAATACGTGGATTTAGTCCTTTTAATCAAATTTTGTTAGGTTTATTTGATGATTCGTACGCATCTTAGGATTGTATTTGAGTTGTTTATACTATTTGACACATTTTTGCTTTAATGTTAAGTCAAATACTAGTGTGAAACGCGCTTGAAATGTCAAATAAATTTAACAAAATTTGATTAAAAGGACTAAATCCACGTATTTCAAAAGATGAAGGACTAAATTGGTTCAAAGTTTCAAAATAGACTGATTCCAAAATTCACTTAAAGTTAAGGGACTAAAAACATAATTAACCCTTTATTTAATTAATTAAATTTCTCGGGTCTTATAGAAGTAAATTCTCAAGTGACTCAACATCAGATCTTCCGACATATATGATGTCCATTTCAAGCACTACTAGTATACATTAAACATTAGGAATACTACTAGTTTACATTAAACATAAACCCATAAGATTGAGGTAAGGTAATGAAAGACAAGTACATAAGCCAAACATGCAGGGTTAGAAGTTGGGCAAGAAGTCTAAAATTCAATGAATTTTACCAAAAATGTTTCCACCAAGTCCAAATAAATATGAACCATATAATTTCAATGTTTTCCTACTCATCTGCTACATGGGGAACAACTGTTGGAGGGTGATGCGAAACTGCACACAAGAAACTGAGCCAGATGAAAATAACTCACGTGAGTGTTAGCGTAAATGATTTGATGTTGAAGATTTGATGAAGATATATGAAAACATATTGCATTGGAATGTGATGAAGCTATGATAATTTGATGAAGATGTGAAGACTTGGACATTCACGTGTTGATCAAGCTTGAAGCGTGTGCTGAATCTAAGTTTCGTATAAAGAACACAAAGCTTGAAGATTGGTGCTCTTAGTGTAAACTCTTTGGCATTGTATAAATTTCTAGGGTCTGATTGGTGTCTTTTAACCTATTGAATGAGTTTTTAACAAGTTAAATGGTTTGTTGTTATATATAGTGATATTAGTTACATATTTAAACAGTTGAGTTATTTTTTAATCAGCAAATTGAATGGAAAAATCAACCTGTTGAATATGCTAAAAAGTTGGCTTTATGTTACGGTTTTTCAGTGAGAGTGGTAACACTTGCCATTTTGAGCGCAAAATCATTCTAAACTCTGGGAAATTTCTCTCTCTTTAAATCATATAGGTTTGATCTTTGATCTTCTTAAAGCAATTTTGTTTGGTTTAGGAGAGTTTTCATTCAGGTTTGATCTTTCTCATATTTTTGTTGTTAGCTAGTGGTTTTCCAGGTTTGAAGGTGTGATCTTGTTGTGCTTGTTGAGACTATTGTGGGATTCAAGAGTCTTGGTTTGTGAATTTTCATATTTTAAAAGTGTAATCTTGTTGATTGTGTAAATCTTTTAATATAGTGCAATTCAGACTCAAGTTTCCTTGACAAACTAGATGTAGCTTTGTTATGAGTAAACTAGTATAAAAATTTGTGTACTTGTTTTTGATTTTTTTCTCTCTTTGCTATGGTTTTAATCATCTTTACATGGTTTTTTTCTCTGTGAGGGCCTTGCATGGCACGAACAATCATAGTGGAATCAAAAACCTAATCTATTAATTACAATCACTTATGGTGCAAGAGAATAAGAGCTTAGGCTAACCTTCCACAGATGAAGCCCATTCTTCTTGCTTATGCTTGGTCTTGGCTCTTATGGTTGGTCCTTCGGCTATGGGTTTTCCATGAATGTTAAATATTAGTTTTATGATTTTCCTAGTTTAACTCACGATTTTCAATTCCTATAACTTTCATTCAATTTTAAATGCATATTAGAGTTAGTTTAATGTTTAGGTCATGTTTAGAATAATTGCATTGTAAAAACCATATTCTAGTTCTTTAGGAATTTTGTCAAACACTTAGGTTAGATAGGTTTTCATTGAGGACTTTTAACAAACCGTTTTAGTTTTCTTATCTTTGTATCAATTCATTCCATTACAAAGATAAAAAAATATTATAATACATCCACTTATACATTCCATTCACTCATAATGTCATTTCATCCATCAAATTAGGAAATTCAAAGTTAGAATCACATTTGTGCATAGCTTCATTAATTTCATACAACTTATGGTTTATGTATTTTTTTAGAGTTAGAACTAGGTTAATACATCATCTTAGGATTCCTTTTAGATTGTTTTTAATTAGTTGAGATATAACTTAATAGATTTCCTCCAAATATCATTTTCATACACTCACATTGACATTATATAAAGTGACGTTTTAAGGAGGTAATTGATGACAGTTAAAGATGACGTTATTTACATGCTGGAAAACAAATCCAATGAAAATTCTGGTACTTAAAAACGTTGTAATTCACATTATATTAGAACCTTTATAAATATCATTATTATCAACTATGGTCATTTAAACATTTTATCATTTATTATTATCCATCTATGTTTATAATTTCATAATTCAATAAAATCTATTTTTAATATTGATAATTTAGAATATATAAAAACTTATTACAATATAATAAAAAATCAACAAACATTTTGTTTCATTAATTGATCAAAAATTGCAAAGTACAAAAAGTTCATGTTCCTGCAAAAGACAAATAAGATAAATTAGGCACGAGTATCACCTTACCATGTAGTCCGCTATCTCTTCAGTTGGCCTCTTCCCAGTCGATACATGTCAGCTTGAACCCAGGAGGGGTTACCTGCAGAAGAGTCTTCGAAGCTCAAGTAAGTCAAAGCTCTCAGAGAGTCAAATCAGTGATTAATGAATGCGTACCTTTAATTGTTGGGGTCCATGTATATTTATAGAGCATTAATGATGTCTGACCATATCATGGGCTGGGCCTTGACTTGGGCTCTAGCTTGGGCTGTGAGGGGGCTTCTATCATACTGAGTTCATTGGAGTGGTCGGCCTAGGCTCTAATCTTACCGGATATGCTGGAGTAGTCGGTCTAGGCCGGCTACTTGTCTTGATGGTTTATGTTGGTGATATGAGATGCAGGTTGTTCCTTTAGATGTTTAGTTTAGGTCAACACCGGTACAAGTTTAGGCTAACTCGGCCAAGGCTGGAAACTTGGCTGCCTTGATATACACATTGTTTACTTATTTGGTCGAGTTTGGCTAGGTGTGGTACACCAATCCCCCAGCCTTGTCCGATATGAGTTGTCGGTCAAGGGTGATATGTGTTGGTATGCTAGCGGAACCGGCTAGGTGTGATACACAAGTCCCCCAGCCTTTAAGTGTGGTGAACAGTGTTAAGGTTAAGAAGTGGTAACCGTCAGAAGGTAGGTGAAGGGTGTCAGTGGTCAAATCGAAAAAGTTTTGGCGTCGTTGTTTTTAAGTGTCATATCCTTCGCAATGATGGTGTCAATTGGTCTGGAGCATTATTTTGGCAGGAAGAGTTTTCGCCCTTTGGGATCGTGGACTACAAATATGGATTTGAAAATAGATTAGGGGTTACTTGTTTCATTTGCGAGAATCCTGAATTCAGAGATCTTGTACGCGTAATACTGTCCGACTAGTTCCTAATTTCAATCAACATCTTCTCGAAAAAACAAAACCAGGTATGTCTAGTAGTGATAGCATGTCTACGTCTAGTAGTAGCGAGAGTACCGAGTCGGAGAGGAGTAAAGATAGGCGGCTTGATGACGAGGGTACGATTTCTGGGGTTGTTACAAGTGGGATGCCAATGGAGGTTGTGAGGGAGGTTCGGGAGGATCCCCCCGAAGAGTTGGAGGACAGCAACTGGCCGGTGAAAGGCGGCTACGGGTGGGTGGCTACTGATGTTCGCGATCAATCGTCTTTGTTCAGGTGGTCCCGCTTACCGAACTCTTGGTTGAATTGCACACCTGTTATCTCCAAGGGTGTCAGTAGGGGCATTGTTTCTCTGTTGAGGGTCAATGCTATCGATCGGGTATGCCATGGGCAGGAAGGGGCTACTGAAAAGTTTTTCTACATGTACATGTGCCACTTCTCTCAACTTCATGTGCGATTGCCGCTAGATGATTTTACTATGGGCGTATTGCGGACGTTGAATGTGGCACCTACACAACTGCATCCGAACAGTTTGGCCTATTTGCAGGCCTTCCCCATTTTGTGCCAGTCTTTATACTTGGAGTCCACTCCTTACGCTTTCTTGTATTTTTACGATACTAGACCTCGGCGGTCGGCTACTTGGTTATCGTTGATAAGTCGCCCTAGCATCAGTAGACTAGATGCCTTCTCCCAGTCTTTCAAGCATTTCAAGGATGGGTACTTCAAGGTCGTCAACAAGGAAAGGGGCAAAGCTCACTTTTTGAATGCGGATGGGAGTACCATGTTTCCCTTTAGTTGGACCAGCAACCCTTCTCGGTATAAAGACATGGGAATGGAGGAGTTGTCGGCTAGTGATAAGGAGGTGGTGGAGATATTGTTGAAGTTTGTCGATAAGTTGCCCACTAAGGGCCTAGTTAGGATTTATAATTCGGTGCACCCGATAATAGATATTGAAGGTATATGTTTATTACTTAAGCTGTGTTAATAATGCTAAGTTGTTTTGATCCGAGTTGTGATGTGTTATTGCAGGGCATATGACGCAGTCTGGAAAGAAGAATCTGGCGCTTTTTCAGACATTGAGGAAAGAAATGGCTGCTAAGGCCAAGGCGGCTGGGAAGACTGATGTTCCCAACTTACAGGAATCAGTGGTGGAGGTGCACATCCACGACGGGACAAAGAGGAAGGCTAAGCTTCCGCCTCGACCCGGGAAGGGAAAGGATGTGAAGAAGGTAAGGGCGGCCCTGCTTAGAATGGGGTCGTCTAGTGGGGAGAAGGGGCCGGAGGCTGGGCTGATCGAGGTTCCGGAGATATTCGTGAGGAAGGATATCTCGATTACCCTCCCAGACACCATCGTAAACTCTATTGACAACATGGATGCGGAGCACATTGTGAGAACAATGGTGGAATTTGGGAACAATGGGGTCGCTTTATAGGAGGGAGGTGAAGGAGGGTGGTCGGGAAAGAGTGGAGGAGTTGTTGGGGAAGGTAGATAAGCTGGAGCAGGAAAAGGCTGCTTTGGAAAAGGCAAAGGAAGATTGGGAAGCGGAGAGGAAAAGGTTGGTAACATGGAGGGTGCGTTGCTTGGACTCTGAGGAAAAGCTGAATAAACGTATAGGGGAGTTGGAGGAGGACTACGATGATTTGAAGGACAAGTATGTTGGAGCTGTTGGTGAGCTTGATGATCTGAAGAACAACATCATACAGGAGCATATTAATGGGTTTGAGAAAGGATTGCGGCAGGCGGCTTTTTTTCATCAAGATGTGGACGTAACGGACTCGAGGTTTGATGTAAATAAGGATGTTATTGATGGGAAGTTGGTCCAGGAGGATGAGAATAATGGGAATGAGGAAGCGCAGCAGGTGGTAGAGGACGAGAAGAAGGCGGGTGATGCCGAGGAGGTAGCAGTTGATGCAGCAGAATAGGATTTCGGCTTTAATTGATTCGAGATTATTATGAGCCTATGTTTGTAATATTTGGTACATTTTGTTACGTTGGTACATTGTTGCACTTATGTTTAAATGCAATTAAGGTTTTGTATGTTATTGTGTATGTCGGTTTTGGATTATATGTGATGTATGTGTGACGCAATCGATTGTATGTTAAGGGTGTTCGACCCAGGCCGCTTACTTGGGGTAAGGGTGGGGAATTTTAACGAATTAAGCAAGAGATAAGGGAGTTCGACCTAGGCCGCTTACTTGGGGTAACGGTGGGGAACTTTAACGAATTACGCAAGAGATAAGGGTGTTCGACCCAGGCCGCTTACTTGGGGTAAGGGTGGGGAACTTTAACGAATTAAGCAAGAGATAAGGGTGTTCGACTGATGAGTCATTATTTTCTTCTATTCCACTAGCCTTTGTGCACCCATTAGACAGATGATTAGTGCTTAATTGTTCATCATTAGAGTGTTTTTCATCTGTTGGGCTTTATTGGGCCACTGTTCCGAATTTGGACTAATTTCACATTATTTGGCCTAATTTTTGTTTTTAATTATTTTTTAGGT